>Ga0209323_10000013_pt1 | contig 125153 bp, 112 predicted proteins | sample Rifsed19ft2_FD_184014 | JGI IMG/M metagenome (GOLD analysis project Ga0209323, IMG submission 184014) | Soil microbial communities from Rifle, Colorado, USA - sediment 19ft 2 (version 2) | ecosystem: Environmental > Terrestrial > Deep subsurface > Rock core/Sediment | place: Rifle, Colorado...
AATAGCACCAAAACTCTTAGACAACCCCTCCACCCTCAAAAGAGGAACAGACCCCTTCACCCAAACCAACCTCCCACACAAGTAAATCACAAACCAATATAAAAATATCGATTCCCACAATACCACAGTTATTGAACAGAATGGCAGGGTTAACAAAATCGATATAGGATGGGGCGCCGCATCGGCGGAAGAGGCATCTTAATGGCGCACTCATTAGCCTTAGCCGTAAGCTTCCATATCTTGTCTCTTGTGAGAAACCGAGTTTCATGGCCGATGCGCCCAAGCGCATTGGAGCTCAAAGACATGGATTTGTAGTCGTCAAAAGTTCTATAGAAGAGCTTGACGCCGTATTCTTCAGGTCGGGTGGCCATAAGACAATTTGGGTCGATCACGTAACGAAAAGGAGGAAAGACAACGGTCCAGATTTTATCTGACATTTTCGCGAGAACCTTTTTGAACATGGGAAGGAAATCCGCGGTTTCTTCCGGAAGCCCTGCCATGTAGTAGATATCAGTTTTTATACCTAGGTCTTCGCAGTCTTCGATCGCTTTCATCATTTGGGAGTTTGTGAATACTCGACCAGCATGCATCCTCACTTCGTCGGAAGGCGAGTCTGGCGAGATCGCCACTGCCGTTTCATAGGAGATGCGCTTCATTTTCTCCAGAAATGGGCGTGAAGGTACTCGGAAGCTTTCATAGTATATGCAGATATCGAGATTTCTCTTTTTTATCTCGTCGAACAGTTGTGTCTGATATTTCTCTGTACCTATTTCAGGGTCGTGGCTGAGCGAGATTTGTTGAACGCCAAGGTGAGATAGGTTCTCGATGTCTTCTGCAACTTTCTCCGGCGATCTGAATGCGATGTTCTCTCGGCCTGTGAGCAGTCTATAGGCTTCTCTGCCTCCTCCGCAGTGAACGCAATTGTACGGGCATCCTCTTGCAATGTTGAGCCAAAAGCGGGGGCGCTTGTCCTTGAGGTACCCTGACTGGGAGATTCTCATGTAGCTTTTCCAATTATCCAGTGCTTGTAGATTCGTAAGATCCAAATTATCGAGATTTTCGTTGGGTTTCGGCATCGGGTTATGCTTTATCAATTCATGGCGTCGGTAGGCAATGCCTGGAACATCGTGCCAGTCTTTTCCATCGATAATCTTTCTTGCCAGTTGGACAAGAGAGGCTTCTGCTTCTCCCAAGACGATTGCGCCTATGGATGTGTACTTGCGAAGGATTTCATTGCAAAACCACGTGGCAGTAAACCCGCCTAGGACGACGAGGCTGTGGGGGTGATATCTCTTGCAGAGATTTGCAACGTTTATTGCTCCGCCTGAGTGAACAGCCCAATGGAGGTCAATTGCAAAGACTTTCGATTGAATTGAACGGATGTATTTCTCTACATCATAAGAAGGAGACAGCATTTGTTCAAGACCGAGATTAGTGAATTTTACGCTGAAGTTGTTTCTGTGCAATTCTGACGCCAGAGCGAACTCGCCCATCGGCACGATTGGGTATTGCACTTCGCCTTCTCCTTGCTTCAGCGTTGCTGGAGGATGAAGAAGTACCACGTCGTAGCTCTTCACCTGTCGACCCTCCTAGAGGTAGCCTTCTCCCATCTGGAAAGCATCTGGCTGAGGTCAGTGCAAGTTCTGGGAGGTCGAGAAGAGAAAGTTAGGAGAGGAGCGCGAGTATATATCATAACATTCAATTCGCATAAAATAGTTGAAAAAAAGGGAGGGTATGCTTATTTGGTGAAGCAACTAGAAGTTTGCGTTGTACATCGCTTCATATGCATCGAGCAGTTCCTGACTCCAGGAGGGTGGAGTACCTTTGGCGGGCCATGTTAGCATTTGGACGTCTTCTTTGCCTTTCCAGAAGGTGTATGTGTTTCCCCAAATGTTTGGGTTGTTGACATTGCCCTTGTGGACGCTGTAGACGGGTGATACTCCCTGAGGCATGGGAACATCTTCATAGATGAGACTCATGTCAATCTTCATCGTCGGGTTGCCTTCGCCCCAGTAAGCATTCGGGGGTGCTCCGACCCACATTGGTAGATTTGTAAGTTCGGGCATTGTGTACGGAGGATACTGATAGCTTGCGTCCTTCACAATGTACTCTTTTGCTAGCTGCCAACCTATTGGCATTAGGCAATCCGGAGACTGCGAGAAACTATCGTCCATATAGCCTCTTCTTATCCATTGCAACTCTGATGGTTTTCCGTCAATGGTGGTTGTATATATGTGGTTTGGATCCTCCACATAATATAGGTAGCCGTATCTGTCTAAGGCGTCATTGATTCCCCGGAAATAAGAACCGGCGCTTGCTGCAACTATGGCGTCTGTCGTGTCAGTAGCGAAATAGAGGTCAGCTTGGTTTCCCCATCCTGCAGGATCGCCTCCACAGTCCCACTCCTCATAGAGCACTTCGGGAAACTGCTCCATTCCTTCTTTGAACCCGATAGCTCTGTTTCGCCAGCCACTTGCTGCGTAGGATCCGGAGAAACAAATTACTTTTTTACCTTCCGCTGTACCACCATATTTCGTTTTTATAAACTCAACTGCCTTTTCCGCCTGCTGTATTCCTGTACCAACGTCATCAAAGGATATACAGAAGCGACCGTAGTCCCCTGTTACGAAGTTCTTTTGTACAATTACAGGGCAATGCTTGTCTACTTCAGCTATCCTTATGCCTTCATTGATGCCCTCCAAGCTAGTTGGGAAGACAAATATAATGTCATACTGGTCCGCATAGGTTATTAATTGGTCAGTTTGTGTCGCATCTGACCAATCAGCGCTATCAAATGCAAAGCGCCATCCGTCTGCCTCTACCGCTCTTTTCAGATACTCCTTGCAAGCCACAAAGAAAAAGTCACCGACCATTGGAGTCAAGTACATGACTTTTCCTCCATGCACGTATGGAAGTGCTGTAGGTGTCGGTGTAGGTGTAGCTGTCGGTGTAGCTGTCGGTGTAGCTGTAGGTGTAGCTGAAGGTGAAGGTGTTGCTTCTGGTGGTCTTGTTAAGATGTACGTTGCCCCTACTGCTGCTGCTCCTGCGACCACTGCGCCAGCGGCCGCATATTTCAGGTATTTACGTCTGCTTATATCTTCAGACAATGTTCTTCACTTCTCCCAGTTCTTTCTCTTTCCTTTTTTGTTTCGCAGAGACCTTTTTGTATTAATAGATATTTAAGCTTTTACATAGTGACGCTATAAGCCTATTATCCCATGGTATTAGCAAGATGCTTAAGTTGAGAAGGTGAGAGTGCGCATGTGTGAAGAAGCAGAGAGATATAGTGAAGTTGATGCGGTGATGCATACGAGAGAGGAGAAGGGAAGCCTGTAAAAGAGATTTGCATCGCGGAGTTTGATGAGAAAAAACTCGAAGACACCATTATTGTTCAAAACTTTTTAGAGTGCCTGTCCCACAAAGTGGAAAATAAGGAGACTAAGAGCCGATTCTTCCGAGGCTGTCTAGCTGGAGCCGTCAACCAACTCTACAACAGAGAGGTGTCAGCGAGAGAGGTTGAATGCATAGCAAGGGAGATGAACGCTGTAAATTTATCATAAGATAAAACCTATGTGCGGCGTGCGCTGCTATTCAACTAATCGAGCGTTCATGTAGTTTGAATATTTTGTCTAGCTCGTTAAGCAGTTGCTCATAGAACTCTGCATATTTCCTATATTTTTCATGTCTCTCTCTAGCGGGCGTTATTTTCTTAACGGGTTTAACCCATTCGTCAATTGTCTTCACATAGTCATTGAAGGATCCGACGGCGTAGCCTCCAAGAGCTGCCAACGCAAGCACCGCATATTCTTCCCTGTTCAAAAGGACGTATGGAACATTCAGGATGTCTGCCTTTATCTGAGTCCATAGACTGCTCTTGCATCCACCTCCAATACCCCTAATCTCCGTTAACTCCAGTTTCGTGAAGAGATCTTTAAGTATCCTAAGGTAGTGATGGTATTCGTAGCTTATCGATTCTAAAATCGCTCTGAAGAGATGCGCTGAGGTATGCTTCCAAGTGAGACCGAGCCATACGCCTCTAATCTTCGGGTTATATGGATAAGCTCTGCCGCCTAGATGAGGTATGAAGAATAATCCGTCAGATCCTAATGGAACCTCTGACGCCGAATTATCTAAGAGTTTATAGGGATCTTTTCCCATCTTTCCAGCCACCTCTTTTTCATACCTTGCGATCTCGTCTCTGAACCATCTTAAGCATAATCCGCCTCCATTGATGTAGGCTCCAACATTCCAGAGTCCAGGGACTACGGATTTTAGGTAAATTAACGTCTTGAACTTTGTATCGGGTATCATTTTATCTGTGGACACGTAGAATGCGGAGGCTGTTCCAGCAATATCTAGGCACAGCCCTGGTTTAGTTATTCCAGCCCCACAAGCACTTGCCATTCCGTCGCCAGCTCCCGCGACTATAGAAACGCCCTTAACTAATCCCATCTTCTCGGCTTCATCGGCTGTGAGTTCCCCTATCACGTCCCATGGCTTCACTATTCTCGGCATCTTATCGAGGGGGATTCCGAAGGTTTCGCTCAACTCTTCAGACCAACTCATTTTCCTCGCATCGAACAGTCCCGTGAACGTAACATATGTATAGTCGTAGAAAGCCTCATCTCCGCTTAACCCGGCGAGCCTTCCAGCAACGTACACCGATGGCACAGTAAATTTACATATCTTCTCGAATATTTCTGGCTTTTCATTTTTCCACCAAAGCATTTTGCAAAGGTGGTTCACAGTTGGCGGCGCGCCAGTTACCCTGATGAGCAAATCAGCATAATTTTTGTTCACATAATCGATGTAATCCCTGCATCGAATGTCGAGCCACGAGTCATAAGGTGTGACAGCCTTCCAATTTTTGTTTATTCCAAGTATGCCCGCCATTTGACCGCTGAAGGCTATTGAGGCGATGTCTCTCGAATTTACGCTGGACTTCTTGATTACCTCTTTTACCGTGTTAATTGTGGACGTATAGAAGTCTTCAGGCTCTTGTTCAACCCAGCAGACCTGCGGATAACATAGCTTTGACTCCTCATAGGCTGTTGCGAGCTTATTTCCTTGTAAATCAAATATAGCCGCCTTCGTTCCTGCAGTACCGATATCGACTCCGATGAAATACTGAGATGCCATACAATCTCCCTTGCCTACATTTTGCTTTGTTAAATTAATATATGTTTTTTGATGCCGTCTGTTCCGCTCTACCTTTGCTCACTCATTTTTTTTAGGCTGTTTTGCTGTTCCGATAAGCATGTTTTCTACATTCTTAGCTGTAACGTATTCTCCAAAAACTCGGCGCCAAAACCGCTAAACACAGGTATAGGCTGCTACAGATTCTACCCGTAAGTTCAACCCATATTTCAGTGGTTCTGTTACCTCTACGGTTGGTCAGCCTTTTCTAAGTGGCTGTTACTTTTCGGTTGATGGTTTTTTTCTTACATGAAAAGTTTTATGAAGCAAAAAGAAAACTTGGTTATTGGTGTAACTTTGGTAAAATGCCCACGATGCAACACAGAAGTTGCTACGTCTGTAAAAGAATGGAACTACGCAAAGTTTCAAGCGCAAAACTTCTATTGTCCCAGCTGCGGGGTAGGCTTCGTTGCCTATTTTTGCAAGGGAAAACTAAGCCACACGATTCCAAGAAGAAAAACATAGGATGACAAGTGACAGAAAACCTGAAAAGCAACATCCGTGATATTATCTACATAGGTGATAGTGGCTTTGACATTAAACTATTTTTCCAACGAGGACACATCAAACAGGTACTGCAAACTGAAAAACCTAAGAAACGAAAGCGATGTCGAACAAAACTTCTTGATTCCTCTTCTTGATGAACTTGGTTACTCAGAGGATTATCGAGAATCCAAATCTATGAAAATGATAGCAGAAGCGGTCATAGGAAAAGGACAAAAGAAAAAGGGATACTGCCCTGATTTTATAGGATATTCCGACAAAGCGCATCTCCGACCCGTTTTAATCATAGACGCAAAGCACCCTTTGAAGAATCCTGAAGAAGGAGTGAACGATGCACAACTATACGCTTCAGTTATCAGAAGAAGCTTAGATGAACCGAAACCAGTTCAGTATTGCGTTGGAACCAATGGATTGAAGACAATTATAAAACATTATGACCGAGACATCGAAGAATACAATCTTGACTTTACTGATTTCGTAGATGGAAACATAAAATTTGAAGCATTCAAGGCAGATATGAACAGAACTGCCAGAGCCAAATCGCTCTCAATCATTAGCCAACCCTTTGAGTATAAAAAACCCGACCCAAACGAAATAAGAAGCATTTTTGAGGCTTGTCACAAAATAATCTGGCGCAGAGAATTTAAAAGCCCTGTCCCTGCTTTTTGGGAATTCTGCAAGCTTATGTTTGTCAAGTTAAACGAAGATAAAAAGTTGAGAAGCGACCCAGAACTAAAGAAACTTATGGATGTAGGAAAACCTCTGCCCAGAGAACGAGTAATTTTCAGCACCTATTATATCGCTACACATGAAGATGGCGACTTAAACCCAATTGCCACCATTTTCAGACGTTTCAGAAACGATTTTGAAACTAAAATAATAAAAGGCGAAAAGAAACGTATTTTTGATAAGGACGAAGAGATAAAACTTCAACCTTTAACAATAAGAAAAGTAGTGGAGTTATTAGAGCATCATGATTTAATAAAAATAGACGAAGACCTCAATGGCAGACTGTTCCAAACATTTCTTGGCGCAACTATGAGGGGAAGAGAACTTGGACAGTATTTCACGCCACGCACGGTCGTAGAATTCATGACTGATATAGCAGAACTGAAAGTTTCAACAACCCCACCCTACGCCCCCTATATTGTGGATGCCTGCTGCGGAACAGGAGGTTTTCTCATAGAAGCAATGGCTAAAATGGTTAACCAGATAAAAACACAAGCCTTATTCAATGTTTTAACTTCTGAAGAAAGGGAGAAAATAGAACAGTCAATTAAGGATAAACATCTTTTCGGTATAGATGCGGGCAAAGACCCCCCAATTGCCAGAATCGCCCGCATAAACATGTACTTACATGGTGATGGAGGCAGTAGAATTTATTCCGCTGATTCGTTAGACAAAAAAGTCAGAATTGAAGAGACACTCGACCCTGAACTGCGCACTGAGATGGAAGAATTACAAAAAATGCTTGTTAAAAATGAAACACAGTTTCAAGTTGCTTTGACTAATCCACCGTTTTCCATGAGAAAAAAAGCTAAAGAAGTTGACCAAAAAAAGGTACTCCAAGATTACGAATCACGCCAGTACATTGCCCCTGATGGATGCACCAAAATTAAGTCTTCACTAAAATCTAATGTAATGTTCTTAGAAAGATACCATGACCTGCTTGAAAATGGGGGAACTCTGCTTTCAGTTATAGATGAAAGCGTTCTAAACACGGATACTGATAAACCGCACAGAGACCGAATGCTCAAAAACTATTATGTTCGAGCTGTGATTTCTCTTCCTCAATGGGCTTTTTTTGAAGCAGGCTCAAACGTCAAAACCTCCATCCTATTTTTAGAGAAAAAATCAACCCCATCAGACGACCAACCATCCACATTCTACGCAAGAAGCGAAAACATAGGTTATGACATGATGAGACAGGATGAATCTATGAGTGATCTACCCAAAATAAAGGAAGCATATTTCAGATTTAAAGAATCAGGAAATCTTCCAATAGTTACAAAGAAAGATTGGAGCGATAAATCAAAATTCTTCATAAAAAAGTTACAATACGGAATCAGACGGATAGACTTTGAATGGCTTGATTATCGCCATGAAGATATGGACAAACAATTAGAAAAAATAAAAAATGAAAAAGGCTACAAACTGGAGATGTTGAAAGACCTAATTTCAAGAGGTATCTGCCAGATTATTAATGGCAAGACATCTGAAATATACGTTAGTCAAGGCGTTCCAATAATAAAAGTTCGAAATGTTACCAATGAAGGAATTGACTGGAATACTGATTTTGTCCTCAAAAGCTTTTTTGACGCCAATCCACAAAGTCATCTTAAACAAAAAGACCTATTGATAACCTCAACAGGCGTTGGAACAATTGGACGCGTGGCAATTTTGAATAAAGATATTGGATGCATGACAGATGGGCATGTAACGGTAATAAGAATAATGGATCAAACAAAAATGATTCCAAACTTCTTAGCACATTACTTAAGATCAATTTTTGGACAGATACAGATGGAACGCTATACAGTTGGTTCAACTGGGCAGACCGAACTCAATGACTCCGACATTAAGCTCATAAAAATCCTGTACCCAGAAGACATTTCTGAACAGAGCAAAATACTGGAAGCCGCGCAAGCCTATGAAAATTCTGCTTTGAAATCTAGAGACGAGTACCGAACCAACCTTCAAAAGGCAAAAGAAGAATTTAAGAAAACACTCATGTCCTAAATAGTTCTGTTTCAAGCAGTTGGATTGACCAAAATAACCATTCGTCCATCTTTAATATCCAAAATCCACTCCAATTTATCTCCGTCTTTAAGGTTGAATTGTTTAACTATACTAGCGGGAACTGTTGTTCTGAGACTTGCGGAATAATAATTGAAGGAAAAAATAAATGGAAAACCCTGATACAGAACGCGAGTCAGCGCAACCAATAGCTACTTATCTTCTATTTCTCTGATATGTTGCCGCGCACGCTTACTTTTTGACACCGCTATTTGCCTTGTTCTGGGTTTACCTCTCCAAGTGTCAGAGACGAACTCAGCAAATGACTTTTCTTTCTTAGGCTTTGGAGGCATTTTTCTTCCCAATTGTATTGAGCAAGCGAACTTTATGAATTTTATTTCCTATGAATACTTATGCTGCTTTCTTATTGATACTCTCAGTATGCTCATAGTAATGTCATCAACCGAAAAGTAACAGCCACTTAGAAAAGGCTGACCAACCGTAGAGGTAACAGAACCGTACAAATACACAATTATTTTGAATTTACACATTTAGATTAAACGGAAAAAGATGTAGATGTGTGTTCTTATCAACCGAAAAGTAACACCCACACGCAAGGCGTCAATCAACCGAAGAGGTAACAGAACCATTTCAGTCTTTATATAAGGGGGCTATAGTCTCCAAAGAGCACCAGTTCCACAACTTCCCAACAAAAAAAAGCACAACGTCAGTCTATTGAAGCGAGAACGGTTCTTCTTTGAAGAAGCGCATTCACTGCATTGACAAGGGCTTCACATGCAACACGTCTATCTTCTATAGAACCATCGGTCTCTATGTTCTCAATCTCTTTCTGGTAATCTCTTATCTGCTCGATGGCTGGCTGCTTCTTTCTCTCGTACTCGTCTCGGAGCCTTTCTTGTTCAGCAGCAAAATTCTGCATGGTTAATCCGAGTTCGCTTTGCGCAGCATTCAGTCTTTGGGTTACTTCTGTCTCTTTTTGCGCCCTAGCCTTCTTCAAGATGGCTCTGAAGAATCCCGTTTTCATCCTAGCTACATCATCCAGTTCTCCTCTGAGACTATCAATACTGCTATGCAGACGCTTGATTTCACTAGTTTTTCGCCCTTCGATCTCTCTCGCCCTAGTGGCATATTCTTTCTCGATGCGTTCAAGAAGAATTTTGCTATCTGATAAACTCTTAATAGACTCCTCAAGAGAAGCCTCCTTGCGACGTCTTTCCTCAAGCTCAAACTCAACATTCGAAAGTATTCGCGAACACTCTTTTACAAATTGATCATCTACGCTTATGGTGGAACTTGACTCAAACTCGGACATGACATCCATTAGGTTCGCTAGCCAACGGCTGAAGTGCTCACTGTACGAGAAAGAAACAAATCTCTGGCTTCCTAACGTACGCAATCGCTTGAGGGTTCTGTCCACAACCTCTTCCGTAGTCGCAACATGGCTCTCTTCCCATATGGAACTACCAATAGATCGATACTTCCGTTCTTTAGCTTTAGCCTTTTTATGTCGCGACGTTCTGTTTCCTCGACCAGAGGTTCGAGGCGATTTTATCCGCGGTCGGTAGCCCATGAGCAAAACCTCTTATACTTGAAGTATTTAAGGAGTGAGCTGTTTGTGTATTTGGTAATCGCTGGAAAATTGAACTTCACCAAACAAAAGGAACCCAAAAAATGTTCGTGTTGAATGTATCTCTCGCGTGAGTACAGGCCATTTAGGCTTCGTGAAAGGTGTGTATCCCACTCCCACACTCCAATCTCACACAGAGAACTATTCAAGAACCGTGGTTACGCGAAAGCTTATTGATGCTATGAACCGTTTTTCAAGTAGCAAAAGCTTCTTCTGAGTTCTCATGAAAAGTATTAAAAAGAGGTGCTTATCTATCATTCTGTACGTAAAGGGTGGCAATCGATTGGATTTCGCATTCGCTTGCGATGTAATGATGGATCTTGGGGGTTCAATTCGTCCGGCTATGTATTTAGCCAGCGAATTGGTTTCGAGGGGGCATAAGGTTTCTGTGATGTCACCATTTATGTCGGATGTTGTTGAAGAGCGTTTACGTGCGAGTGGCATAATGCCCATAAATTTGCGTGCTAAGCTTGTTGTCAAAAATTTGGGGAGTTCTCTGTTATGGCTTGAGGCGTGGGCGCGAGAGGCTTTCTTAAAGTTGAATTCAAGGCGTGTTAATAACGGATCTTACATACTCAATTTTTCGCAGGTGATTTCTGTGCCTTCTTTGGTTTGGTATCTGCAAGGGCCTCCTTCTATTGCGCTGAAGGATGTGGAGAAAGAACTTTCCGTTGGCTTCAGGGTTGCTTATAATGTTCTGAAAAACTTTATCGAATATGCTGACGGAAGACTTGTCAGTCGTATGGGCGAGATTTCACAATTCATTATTGCTAATTCCAAGTTTTGCGCTTCGATGTATTCCAGCTTTGGAGTTAAGAGTAACAGTTTGATTTATCCTCCCATTGACTGCCAAATATTTCATCCCTCAACGGCTAATCCATCTTCCGATTATGTCTTGACCTATTTGGGTAAAGAAACTAAAATTTCAGTTATTAAGAGAGCGGTGAGCATGGGCATTAAGTTTAAAGCATTCGGCGCCAAGATGGCATTTCTTGACAGAGGTATAATTGAACACCCTAACATCGAATTTTTGGGGAGACTCTCTACCACCGAGCTTGTGGATGCTTACTCAAATGCCCTTTTTACGCTGTTTCCATTCACCCATGAACCTTTCGGTTACGTGCCTCTTGAGAGCATGGCTTGTGGGACGCCAGTACTCACTTACAACTTGCAGGGCCCTAGCGAATACGTGATTGATGGACGCACAGGTTGGCTTGCGCAATCAGATGGTGAGCTTGTACAGAAAGCCATGAAGTTGTGGAAGGAGGGTTATTCTTCCTGTGTGCGGGTGAACTGTGTGAAAGAAGCCTCGAAATTTGACAGGAGATTCTATCTTGAAAAGTGGTTGAAAGTGTTAGATGGTTTGTGTGGTGAACAAGTTTCGATATGATGGAGAAAATACTTTCGCCAAGGGAGTGAATGACCTTAAGAATTCTGCAGTTAATTAGTGAAAAACCGCCTGTCAAGAGCGGCTTTGCGAGGGTTATAGGTAGACTTGCAGAGGAACTTGAGAAACTCGGACACGAAGTGGATATGCTGTCAGCCTACGACTGCCACTTCAAGTCCGTGGGAGAGATTAAACTCGTTTTGAGTATGGAAAATATAAGCAAACGCATGATGGGCGACTATGATATTATAAACGTGCATGGGCATACGCCTACTTTTTCGGACAGGCTACTTTTGAAGCCGAAGCTGTTTGGCAAAAAAGTTGTGTATACGCTTCATTGTCTTGTTAACTACTACTTTAAGCCCTTCACTACGTTGTATAATAGCGTGTTTAATAACATTCTGCTTAGGCGCGCAGACGCCGTTGTAGTTAGCTCTAAATCGTACTACGACTTTGTGCATGGATGTTCAAGAAAGTATGTTGTGCCGTGGGGGGTGGATGTTGACAGATTCTCTGGCAATAGGGTGCCGCATGAAGGATACAGGTTGCTTTTTGTTGGTCAGATGCGGCCTTATAAGGGGGTGAAGGTGCTTCTGCAGGCTGTGAAGGATATTGACGCCCAGTTAAGCATAGCGGGTGATGGACCTGACAGAGCAACATACGAGGAGTACGCCCGGAAGTTGGAGGTTGAAAACGTTCGCTTTTATGGCGCTGTTTCGGATGACGCGCTAAGGCAACTGTATCTTAGCAGCGACATCTTGGTGCTTCCAAGCGTGAGTTTGAATGAAGCTTTCGGTCTGGTAACATTGGAAGCCGCGGCAGCTGGCTGCGCAGTAATAGCGTCGGATCTACCTGGGTTAAGGGATGTGGTGAAGGACTTCGGCATACTGGTCAAGCCTAACGATTCTAAGAGCCTCAGGGATGCCCTCGTTACTCTGAAGGATGAAGATGTCAGAAAGAAGTATACGAGCAAAGGATTGAGCGCTGTAACCAAGTACAGTTGGCGCAAGGCTGCTGAAGAGTATTCTAAGATCTACGACGACTTATTTTCGAGAGCGTAAAGCCTGCAGATAATAGTTTAACTCCAAAAAGGACGGTGAACTGCGAATTCTTATAAGGCATCCGGCATGAAGTATTGTCAATAATTCACTAAATATCTATGATGGAACTACAATCGCAAGGGTAATTGAGCATGACGTGAAAGGGAGGAACATTGGAAAAGAGGCTAAAGATCCTTCTTCTGGCTTATTCAATTGCTATCGCAATCTCATTCGTGCTTTGCTTAGGGGTGAAGGAAACAGAATGGTACAGTTTCTATGCATATTTGGATAGTCACGGTGCTTTTCCTTACGCCGATGTTAGGGAAGGTTATCCGCCGCTCGGCTTTCTGACTTACATGCCAATATACTACGCTTTCCGTGGCAACATTGAAGCATTTACCTACGGCTTCAGGGCTTTGAATTGCGCGTTGTTGGTAGCCACCTTGTATGCGTTATATCTTATATTGAAATCGCAGGTTGGCGAGAAGAGAGGTTTAAGGCTTGCGCTGTACTATGCCGTTATGCCTTTCGTGATCATAGCAGTCTTCTATTCAAACGATGTTTTGTCCCTGCTTCCAGCAGCTCTCGCGATCTACATGATGGTTAAGAAGAGACCATTACTCTGCGGTTTGCTGTTGGGATTAGCCACTCTCGACAAAGGCTTCCCAATCTTGCTAATTATACCCGGGCTAATTGCATTCACGAGCGCTAAAGACAGGTTGAAGCTGGTGATTGCCACGTTGTTGATTCTGGTTTTCGTGAGCTTGCCCTTTATGCTAATAAACCCGTTTACTTACGCTTCCACATTCACTCATGTTTCATCTAGGGGTCCTTGGGAGACTGTTTGGGCGTTCATCGACGGTTACTTTAGCCACGGCGGTTTAACGCACCCGTACTTTGACAAGTTCTTCTACCACTATAACCTGCTGAAGATTTACCCTGCCAGCCCTTACGACCAAGCGATTTACGAATGGAGGTTCGGTTTCATGCCCGACTTGCTAACGGCGCTTCAGATATTAGTGATCGTCTTGATCTCCTTGACGTATATGCGGCGGAAGAAGGAGTATGTCGCATTGTGTGGGCTGCTCTACATATCCTACATGCTCTTCTTTAAAGGTTACAGCCCACAGTTCTCCGTCTCCACTCTCTTCTTCGTTTTGCTGGCAGCCCCAAGTGCCCCTTTGATTTTCATGATACCACTCGAGCTGAGCCAAATAATGCAGATGATGGCTTGGAGTATGCCCTTGTTCCAAGCAGAGTTTAGAAACTGGCACTTTCCTTTGCTTGAATTGGCCATCATCATAAGGACTGCTGTCTTTGCGATTATAGTTCTAACCGCGTTCAAGAGCACGAGGATAACTTTCAAACAAGTGACAGAGGCGGGTAGGCAACTGACAGAGCTGTTGAGGCGTTTTCTGGGTTGGTTAAGTGTCCTGAAGGACAAATGGCTAGCTTTAGCTGTATCCGCAATGATGGTAACGGCTTTAGTAAGCGTTACGTCGCTCTACGGATACGTGAATGATCCCGCTGGCTTCAGATCCTTGGAAGGACGGCTCATTGTTACACAATCAGATTTACAGAACATTACGATAGATGGCTTGGAGAAGGGCGACCAAGTTATGGTCAGGCTGGCAACAAGCACATGGCTCGACGCGAAATTAGCTAACTCAACAGCGCAGGTAGAGCAGGGCGTCAGAAATCCTCACAACTTAAAGGGTTCTTTCAACGAAACTATGCTGTTTTTTAGGGCAGAATCTGAATCGCACAGTCTGATGCTTAGGATGAAGCACCCAAAAATGCCGTTCAGGGTTACTGGAGGACTTGAAAAGGACCTTAACGTTAACGCTACCAGCGAAGACTCCGCGCTTACACTCAGACTTCAGGATGAAGGCGTAGACGGAAATCCCTCTACACTTACTGTGGCCTATCCCCTCAGCGACCGCGTAGATTACAATTTCAGCCTTCATCTTAGGTACAGATTGGTTGAGGGCAACGTGTCCAACGTTGTGTTCTCCGTGTTTGATGACACAGATGAGTGGCTGTATTCGTTTGCTGCTCCTGAAGATTTCGTTTTGACGCCTGAATCCAAGGACTTGTATGGTTACTCGAACATTTTAAACGATAACATATCGTTTGTGTCAGTTTCAATGTCGTTGGGTGACAATACATCAGCCACTTTTAGGCTCGATGAACTAAGCGTACGCAGCGAAGACTATAGCGTTAAGTTCTACGCGACTCCTTATGAGGAAGTTTCCTACGAAGTCTTCATAGAGAGGGATTTCAAACCGTCCGTCAACTATGCAGCCGCTTTAATCTCAACGGTGACATTGGGCATACTTACGCTATGGTGTTTATACAGAAAAATGGAACGTGCGCATGAGTTACCTGTTTAGAAAGTAAAAAAGTTGGTGTATGACTGCCAAATAATGAAGGGCGGAATACACGACCCATAAAATCAAACCCCCTTTTTCTTTTTTAAATCCCAAATTTTTCTGAGATTTATCAGCATCCAGAATTAGCTGATGGATACTTCATCCAAACTTTCTTGAATAGCTTTCTCTACCACGCCCAAAATTTTCCTTTCAAAGACAGAACCATCAAAAACCATAGCCCTTTCACGCGCCCTCGCAGAAACCTCCTTCCTCAAATCCTCATTTTCCACCAACATCCTAATTATATCAGCAGCCTCTTGAGCACTCCCATAAGAATAACCATATTTCCCTTGTTTTTGATCAAGAATATCAAACCACGGACCCCCATTCCTTGGCACCACTGGGACACAGCCTGCTGCCATGGCTTCTACTAATGCCATACCAAATGCTTCCATAGGTTGCGTATGAAGAAAGACCTTTGCTGCGAGAAGTTCCCTGACCGTGAAGTCAAAGGTCCTGTTTGTAAAGATGTGAATGCGGTTTCGGAGCCCCGCTTCCCTTACCCTTTTGGTTAGTTGTTTCAGTGGTTGCTCAGCCCCCTCGTCGACTGTTCCAATAACGACGAAATTTACCTTTTCAGTCAGCTCCGCGATCTTGGGTATACTCTCAAGACCTTTGGCTGACCGAAATCGTGATACAGTTACGACAATGTTCTCGCGCTTACGGACATTTTTAACGGCTTTGATCCTTTGCAAGTCGACTGCAGGATGCACGATTAAAGCCTTCTTTCCCAACTTTTCTTTGATTATATTATAATTAAACACAGAATTGACGACAATTGTGCCTTTCCCTGTTTTCAGGATTTTTAGAAGCAGCGAATAAATCCTGCTGAAGAATCTCCATCTAGCTCCTTTGTCGGGTTGAATCTCGGGATAGACATACATAAGTTTCAGGGGCACCGCGTTTGTGTAAATAATGTCTCCGATTGTATCGGCAATCTCTCCTCTCATGTTTATCAGCAAATCATTTTTTTTCTTTGACGCTACTTGAAAGAGTTTGAGTGCGTAGGACAATGCGACAAAACCTTGCCTGAGAGTGAGATTTGGGATTTGGGGCATTCTGTTAAGCAGATAGATCTCCTTGTCAGGTCTTGATGCATACCCAAAAATCCTCTGAAGCGCAATCCAGTTTGTCTTGTCTAATGTGACGAGCACAACATTGAAATTTTTTGCTTTCAATGTTTTTATGACGTAAATACATAGCCTTTCTGCCCCGCCGAAGTAGTTCAGACTTGGGCAGGCTACAATGATTCTCATGTTTGTTTTTGAAATGTTCACATTGTTCAAGCTTAACATATCCTAAATCGAGAATTGGCTTTACCGTATTTATGCTTAAAGTCCGTTTGCATGGAAATAGTCACTTTAGACGTGCTGTGCACTACTTTTAAGTGTTCGCCGAGAATATGATTATTCATGCTTGGGAGGAAGTTGCATGTGACGAACAAGGTTGACTTTATAGTTGTTAACGACACTGTGAAACCAAGAACCGGCGGCGATTATGTATACTCAGTAATGAAGAATGAGTTAGTCAGCCAAGGCTATGAAGTGAATGAAATATCTATACCTCAGACAGTCGGTTTCCTGCGGCGCGCCCACAAGTCCGAATGGATAGGACGTGCGCCATTTTCATTTCCTGAACTATTGGCTTACATCTTGTGCTATCTATCGTCATTAGAGAAGTTCAAGCGTCATTCACACGTAGTTATTACTTCGTCTTGTCCAACTTTTCCCGTCTTGGGGCATCTTACATATCATCAACCCAAGGCCGGGATTTTCACGCGTTCCTTCACCGAAAGTGATAGCATGAGGAGGATCATTGGCTACAGAATCGAGGAGAATGAGAAGCTTTCGCCTCTATGGTTCTTTGCCAAAAAACTGATTCGGCTTCATTTAAGCAACAGTTACTTCACAAGAGAAATAGTGAAGAGAATGTATGGTGTAGAGTCAGGTGTCTTGTATCCCCCTGTCCCGATACATAAATATGATCACCCCATTAATGGTAATAGAAGAAAACGGTACGTCCTTTTGACCCGCCCTGAGGCGACCACAGGAGTCTCTCTACTATCAATCATTGGTCGCCGACTGCCAAAGGATATCAAACTCATAATCATTGGAAATATAGATCGCGCTGGAATAGCGGCACTGAGAAATCTAAAGGCTGAAGGAGTGAACTTTGAGTATCTCGGTTTTGTGAGTGAAGAGAGCAAGATTGAGATTTTTCGAAAGTGTTCCATCTACATCAACCTAGCCGTTAATGAGACTTTCGGCATTTCAGTCGTAGAGGCGCTGGCTTCAGGCTGCATCCCGTTAGCTCACAGAAGTGGTGCCATACCAGAATACTTGCCTGAGGAATTCTGCTTCTCCGACTACGAAGAAATCCCAGAGAAAATCGTTACTTACATTGACAGCCCGAGTGACCTGAGAGAAAAGCTAAAGAGAATCGCACTAAGGTTTGACGAAAATGTCTTTAGAAAGAACTTCATGCTTTCGTTTCATCGCCTTGAAAACACTCTGGAGTTGATGAGTTCCAAGAATGCTTAAAAGTTAGTGCGTACTAGGAAAGCTTTTTTCCCTACTATCGAGCACTCATATAGAAAGGGCGACGCTTGCATCAGGTATGTGCATGTTCAACAAAGCCTACGGATACATACTAAGACACCCTGCAACAAAGAGGGGATACTGGGGATGTTGGTACTACAGAGGCAGATATGAACGAGTCTTGATGAGACTTTCTAGGTTTTGCCAGAAAAACAAAATCATATTGTTGGAGTTAGGTTGTGGCTCAGGCGTTTATGCTAGTTATCTAGGAAAAACAGGCAGCAGATGCCACTATGTGGGATGTGATATTGAACGGAAGACTTTGAGATTTGCTTACCGAGGGAAAAATATTGATTATGTTTTGTGTGACATTCACCAGTTGCCCTTCGTCCCAGAATGTGCCAATATCATTCTGTGTAGCGAAGTGCTGGAGCATATACAAGCTCCTTATAACACACTGGCAAGCATATGTGAACTTGGTGCTGCAACGCTCATTATCACGTTTCCTGAGGAACAACTCCTTTTTCTTCTCAAGGACAAGCATCCTGAACACATTTCTGCAATTGACAGAGAAGAGATAGTGAAAATACTGATGTCGAAGAAACTGAAGATTGTCCTTAACTCGCAAATTTTTACTTCGTTTATTCCTTGCGGCATACTGGAGTTCCTGAATTTGCCACAAAACGGGTTAACCATGACTGCAGTGGATTCTATGGATAGGCTTCTGAGGAAAATTATGCCGTCTTCTATGGTGCCCCATAAAACAATAATGATCGAGGCCACACGAATTGGCGCCCACCCTGTCTCCTCGACATAAATTAGAAGAAATGGACTTTGATCTTCTTCCACTCTGTCCCGAAAACTTATATCGTGTAATGCGTGGATTCTGATTGCGCGTGCAAAGAAGAAAACGATATTAGCCTACAAAGACTCAATTGTTATGTTCTGCGGAGTGCAAGAGAGTTTGGAGAGCCAAGGTGGAACGATCCTAAAACGTATTCAGCGTTTGCCTGTTTGGGTACGGCTTCAGATATGTCGTCTTCATAAAATTGGGCCTTATGAATTAGTAGTCCTGATGTCAGTTCTTATTTACGGAATCATTTTCTCATATTTTACAGTTCTCAAGCACAATGTTTTCTTGAGCTTTGGCTGGGACCTCGGAATATTTGACCAAACCCTGTACAACACCGTATTTGGTGGAGGACTCCTACATTACACAGCGGAACTTTACATGATTCCAAGCGGATCTTACTTCGCAGCACATTTCAGCCCAATACTCTTCTTGGTCCTGCCTTTCTACGTGATCCATCCCTCTTCTATAACTCTGTTGGTGGTGCAAGCTTTCGCGCTCGCAGCTGCTGCCTTTCCTCTCTATTTGGTCGCCAAGAACACGTTGAATGATAGGAAGCTCGGACTTGTTTTCGCTTTTCTGTATCTTCTGTATCCTCCGCTTCAGGCATCTAACTGGTTTGATTTTCATACACAGGCATTTTTGCCACTCTTGCTGTTCTCACTATACTACTTCATCCAGACCAAACAATGGAGATTTTACTGGGTTTTTACTTTCCTTGCATTGATGGTCGAAGAACACGTATCCATCATTGTTTTCTTTATGGCGCTATATTTTTTCATTACAAATAGCCCACGGACCATAGTTGAGTCTATTAAACGTAAAAAGGTCAGTGATGCCTTGATTTTCATAGTCACAATGATAATCTGCGTAGCATGGTTCTATGCTGCGCAAAGTGTAAAAGGAACCTTTTTAATAAACCCCGACTTCTTGACTCGCTACAAAGCTACGAGTGCCTTTGCTGTTCTAGGACTTGAAACAGACCCCTTACTGTTACCCATCTATATTATTCTGAATCCTCAGAATGTTTGGAACGCTCTCGTTTTTGACTACTCTACCAAACTGTTTTTCATTATTTCCTTGTTCGGTCCTCTTATCTTTCTCCCACTAAAGAGCAAGTTTTCACTAATCACGCTCTTTTTCTTGATTCCTTCCATGCTGTCGGACTACGTGGCTTACCATACTATAGGTTCTCAATATCCGCTATTTGTTATTCCACTAATATTCATAGCACTGCTGATTGCCGTAAGACAGTTGCATATTGATGCTCGTTTACCTATACTCAAGATAGCATTGGTGGTTTCGCTTATATTTTGTGTGAGCCTAAGCCCACTAAGTCCTCTATCATCAGTTTTTGCTAATAAAGAACTCGTGTGGTACCCCTCAGTGCCTGTTTCATACAATGAAGATGTTCGCTCGTTGCATAATCTTCTGGATCTGGTGCCTCCAAATGCGTCCATACTCACTCAAAACCATATCTTCGCACATGTATCTGCAAGGTCGCAAGCATATGTCATTCCGATCATAGAATATTTTCAAAACATCACTGATTACCTAGAGGGGTTGATTCAAAAAAGCGACTACGTTCTTTTGGATTTATGGGCATGGGATCCTCACACAGAAATAGTTTTCAACGAAATAACGGAAAACAATAGTACATTCGGGATCTACGCACTAGGCAGCAACTCCCTTTTGTTCAGAAGAGGATATAACGATTCACCAAAATACAGCTACTATTCTACAGATCGCTTCTTCCAACCATACAAAGATCTCTTTGTTGTTAATTCAGGGCAGGCAGTATCGGATGTACTTTCGAAGAGTGGCACTGTGGCGTTTTTTGCGAGGGGTTTTGACTCTTTGGGGACCTACGGACCGTACACATATCTTTTGCCAGGAATCTATGAAATTACATTCATGATACGAGTTGGGAATCATAGTGACGGTTATATCGGCACGACAAGAGTCTGCGATGACTCACTCAAGATTATCTCCAGGAAAGATATCTATGGGTTTGACCTTCTGTCAGATGTCTGGACAAATTTCACTCTACGGGTCAGTTCAACTAAACTATTACGAGGGATTCAGTTTCAATTTTTCGACAGCGGCGTAGCTGACGTTTATGTTGATGGAGTTTTACTCAAAAGAGTTTCAACTGTAGCGGAGACCGATTTCGGGACGATCACATTTAATGCGGGAGTTTTATCGCTTCCAAAAGAATACGGGATCGAAGATGGACTCCTTGTTCACCACGAAAACATTACAAGCGACTATTTCTGGTTTGGACCATACATATCACTGCCACCAGGTAACTACACGGCGACCTTCTTCCTAAAGTTTTCACCGCTTTCTTCAATGCCAAATGAAACAATACTAACACTGGACGTTACCGCAAACAACGGACGAGACACGCTTAATAGATACACTGTCACCTCCTCAAGCATCAACAATGAAACTGGATGGATGCCTGATTGGCGTAGCTACGCTCTGGAGTTTACTTCAAAAGAGAAACTGATAAATGTTGAATTCAGGGGGCGGGAACCTTCGCCAAACTATGACATTTACTTGGCTTTCATAATGCTTGAGAAGACAAGTTAGAAACGCTCTTATAAGTCTGCTTCAAGAAGATTTGCGGATTTCAGCTTCAATACAGCGGCGTGCTTTCGACCATTTCTCTAGCAAAGTTTCTTGTCAAATCTTGAGGCTTGCTTGCCACATTGCTCGAGCGCGTATGCTCATGAATGAAAGAGAAGAGGAAAAAAACATTCGAATCAAACCTAGCGCGCGGGCTTCTGAGTGTGTTAATGTTTTGATGGTTTAGAAAAATTTGGGGTAATAAAAAGAAAAAGGGGGTTTGATTTTATGGGTCGTGTATTCCGCCTTTCACTTCTGAGCCGTGCGTCCATTCTGTTTCGCTTATGGTTCCTAAGCATTCAACAACGCTGAAGGTTGGGTGCAATGAATCGGTGTAGTCTATTTCAAGTATTATCGATGTCAAGCCACCTGGAGCACTTTGCAACTGCACGATGCCCGGCAATATGCCGCGTGCTTCGTCTCCGTGCAGCCACTGCGAAGCGTAGTAGGTGTCTCTGCCCCAGTGACCCCAGACCAGAAAGAGAACTGTGCCGTTTATGTCCTTGTAGGTTGAGATTACTGCGTAGCCTGTGCTACTGTCTGAAGCGTAGACGTTCCATGTTCCATCCCAGCCTCTGTTCCAGCACGGTATTCCAGTTATCTTACCCGAGTACGCCGTGCCAGCGTATTGTGTCAGACCGTAGAATGCGTCTGTGAAGTCGTTTCCGTAGTACGCTAGCTTGTTTGCTATTGGTCCTCCGACGCCGATCATGTTTGAGCTTGCGACGGGCCAGTACGTGCACCAGTCATCCTTGAGCGCGGCTCTTCCAGAAGCGTCCTGATAGTCAGCCCACGCGGTGCCTGCTCCGAACTTGCTCATTACCGATGGCATCTGGTTTGCGACCACAGTGGTCCACATATCCGAGCCGGCAATGCCTATCTCAACTTGCTTGTTCTTGAAGGCTGCCGAAACCAGAGAAGCGCCAACAGAGTCAACGGTTGCTGCATCTCTTCCAACTGTTACCCACTCGTACCTAGGCATGAATTCCAGCATAGCCCAGTCCACCTCGACTGCCCAAGCAGTGAGCATGGTTGGCCATGTGGTGGCGTTGAATGGGTCTATGGTTTGAGGTATGACTGTAGCAGGGTTAACGTCTATGAAGACTTGGACAAAGTGCATCGTCCCGCCTTCTAGCAGCGCGTTTGGAATATAGAATTCTGCGATTGTGTCTGTACCCGTTGCTCCGCTCAGTATCCCTAGCAGCGAACCATTAAGGTAAACGGCGTCTACTTGCGAGAACCTGTCAACGTCATAAACGCCAAGCTTGAGTGTAGCGTCCATATCTGGATTGACTTCGGGCGTTACTATGTAGAACTCTATTGGAGCCGCCGTGGAATTGCTGTAGAGGTATACGCCTAAGTCGTCGTCTGGGCTGCCAAACGTGCCTGTGTCGTTAGCGTTGTCCTCGGCTGTGACGTACGTGCCTAATGCGGACCACAGAATCTTCAGTGTCTGATCATCATCTACTTCGCTAATCAGCGTTATGTTATCCGCATCCAAGGTGTAGTCTTCGTCTCTCACCCATAGGTCGCCATCTGGTAGCAGGATGATCCTTTCAGCGAATGAGCAGTACTCGTCCCAAACGGTTTGGATTGGGTTCGGCTCAAGGTCTATGATGTCGTCCTCCACTAACGGGCCGTCTATGAACGCCACCCACCTTGATGCTTCCTTGTGCACCGCGTTTTCCAGGTCATACGGGTTGAACGTCTCGTCACAGTAGTACATGACTTCACTGTCAATCACGTTCGCCCCACCATGAGCCACGTCGTCTCCATCGTGCCAGTCAGTTACAGAATACTGCGTCACACCTCGGAACTGAGTCCTACCGCTGTTGTCCAACGTGTGATAAAGTACAAAGTCCCACTCGCCAATGTAGAAGGGAATGAGCGGCTCTTCAACGGCAGCGTCAATGTAGTGCGGGTCATACGCCATCAAACTGTGCCACCAGTTGTCCCAACCGTCTATGGTCCAGTCGCTTAGGCTGGGCCAGAAGGCTGCGGACCACACGTAACCAGCGCCCGTGTTAATGGCTTGAGCAAGGTCATAAGTGGCGTCTTCATCCTGCGGGTACGGCCCAGCGACACTATAGTTTTCATAATCCGTGTCTTCAGGGTCTTCAGTCTGTATAATCTGCCAGCTTGAGTCGTAAACTGTCGGCAGTCCCTCTGCTGATGTGTCATTTGGTGCTGTGCCTTCTGTATAGAAGTGCGCGTAGCTGGAAACGCCTACAGCTGCCGTGCCAAGGTCAACTTCGCCCCTGTTGCTGAACTGAACCTTCATGTGGAGACCTTCCTTCTCCACCAGTAATGACTTCACGTCCTTCAGCAAAACAACGTTCTTCTTCACCTTGTCAAACCGTATAGTGATCGCTATCTGCGCCAATGCAACATCGCTTACAGTGCTGTTGCTAACAATAGAAGTTAGGTGGTCGTAGATGGTTGTCCTGCACACGGCAATAAACTCTCTTGGACCATCGTACAGAACCTCGATGGAATCAGTAACAGCTGTACCGTTCGTTTTGCGTCCGCCATTAACCAGCGTCGCCCCATATGTGCCTGTACCGTAGATCAGGTAGCCGGGATCACGCGGATCCTCATAGCCATACGTGTCACTCCACCCGTCAGCAAATTCCACGCGGATCCAATCGTTGCCATACTCTACGCTGTCAGAGTGTAGGGCACAAGCCCACACGTTCCTCGCGCCCTGAGTTCTATGAGTATAGGTTATGTTAATCAACCAACCCTGAACCCACATGCGCTTCGGAACAGTAGACGAAATACCTGCACCCACAGGATAAGCAAATGGATCAACCGCACCGTATTCAAGCCCAACATTGTCGTCGCTGTTAATCAGTTCGCCGAACTTGGAGAAACCTATCTTTAGGCTCGGATTAGTCTCGTAGGGGTAAAGCGAATAGTAGTCCGTGGCCAACACGCCGTTAACAGTCTTGTACCAACTAGAGGGGTCTGCTGCTTGCACTATTGGAATTGAAAGCAATGGTGCCATTAAAGACAGTAAGATTACAGTAGTCATCAATATGGCAATTAAAGATTTCTTCATTTTTCATTCCTCAGTAGATATCGCTCTTTTCATAGTTATGCCCGACCACTTTAAAAGGTTTTCTATAATGTAATTTTAAGCCTAAATCCAAATTGCGAAACTTTTTCATGGAAGCGATTAGTTACTAACGGTCTCAAAGGCTGCTCAGCAGCACCTCAGCAAGTGTAAAAATACACAAATACACAATTAAATAAACCCAGAAAAGTAGACAAAAAACACAGCCACATGCCTCGTAAACGAACGCGCTCGTCTCCCTCAATTTACTTTTTCTAGTTTAGGTCTACACCAAGTCTTCCCACTAGCTTTTTCTCCCAATTTCATAAATTCTAAAATCTTGATAAAATAGTTAGAGTGCAGACCTAACTTATTGGATGGTTGGATGGTAGTTCACGGCAACTAGTTTTCCTCCCGCTTTTAACACATCCTTGTCGTGGTCGCTGAGATCAAGCTCAACTCGTATCTCCACATTTCTTGTGACGTTCTTTACACGCAGAACCTTCTTCAAGCCTTTAGTGTCCAGCTCTAGCATGTCGCCCTTTACTATGCCCATGTAGTCCTGTTTGTCTGCGAAAGTTAAGGGGATGATTCCAAAGTTAATCAGGTTTGCAAGATGTATTCTAGCGAAGGACTTGGCGATAATAGCTTTGACACCGAGATATTTAGGCGCTAACGCAGCGTGTTCCCTCGAGGAACCTTGACCATAGTTCTCACCGCCCACGATAAACCCGCCTCCTTTTTTCAAGACTCTCTCTACAAAACTCGGGTCAACATTGCGAAACGTGTATTTGCTTATCTCGGAGATATTGCTTCTCAACGATAAAATTTCTGAGCCGCCTGGCAGAATGTCGTCGGTTGAAACATTATCGCCCAACTTCAACAAAACTTCTCCCCTCAGCTTATCCGGTATCGGCTTGAAGCTGGGCAAAGGTTTGATGTTAGGTCCCCTCATGATTTCTATCGCGCGAGCCTTTTCGGTCGGAAAGATAAACATGTTGTCGTTAATCATGAACTTCTCTGGCAGACTTATCTCAGGGTACTTCCCCAGCTTTCTCGGGTCTGTTATCTCGCCATACAGTGCAGAGGCAACAGCCGTCTCCGGGCTCACCAAATAAACCTTGGCGCTTTGCGTTCCTGACCTGCCAAGGAAGTTACGGTTAAAAGTTCTAAGGGACACCCCATTAGTCGGCGGAGCCTGCCCAATCCCGATGCATGGACCACACGCGTTCTCTATTATCCTCGCTCCTGCTCTAATAAGATGCCCAAGTTCGCCGCTTGCGGTTAGGTTCTCCAAAACCTGTCTTGAACCTGGTGATATGGTGAGGCTTACATTATTATTGATTTTTTTGTCTTTCAAAAGTGCGGCTACCATTTTTAGGTCGCGGAGGGAAGAATTGGTGCAACTACCGATGCAGACCTGGTCCACAGGCGTGCCTTCAACCTCGCTCACCGTTTTCACGTTATCTGGACTGTGGGGAAGCGCTATCAAGGGTTCAATTTTTTCCAAGTTTACCTCAAGAACCTCACTGTACCTCACGCCGTGATCAGCCCTAAGCGCCATCCATTGGTCTTCTCTTCCCTGTCCCTTGAGGAAAGCCCTTGTTACCTCATCCGAAGGGAATATGGATGTCGTAGCTCCTGTTTCCGTTCCCATGTTCGCTATTGTTCCCCTCTCGGGAACGCTTAAGGTTCTGACGCCAGCGTCAAAGTACTCCAAGATCTTGTTCACCCCGCCCCTTACACTTAATTTTCGCAGAACTTCTAGTACCACGTCCTTCGCTGAAACGAAAGGCGAGAGGGCACCTGTCAGTTTTATCCCCATAATGCTGGGCATCTCTAAGTAGAATGGCTCTCCAGCCATAGCCACTGCAACATCGAGCCCTCCAGCACCTACTGCGATCATGCCCATTCCGCCTGCCGTGGACGTGTGGCTGTCGCTTCCCAGCAGCGTATACGCTGGCCTTGCGAAGCGTTCCAGATAGAGCTGGTGGCTTATGCCGTTGCCAGGGCGTGAGAAAACAATACCGTATTTGGCTGCGACGTCTTGGAGATATCTGTGGTCATCAGCGTTTCTGAAATCATTCTGCAGCACGTTATGGTCGACAAAGCTTAGACTCAACTTCGTCTTGACCCGAGGGACGCCCATAGCCTCGAACTCTAGATACGCCAAGGTTCCGGTGGCGTCCTGCGTTAAAGTGTGGTCTATCCTTAAGCCAATCTGTTCACCAGGCTCCATTCTCCCTTTTGCAAGATGTTCCGCGATGACTTTCTCTGATAGATTTTTCATGTTACCTTTTCCTTGGGACGTTTCAACGCGCGAATATCCAATTGAGTGAACCTGTTACCTCAGGTCTCAGTCTAAGAAAATGGAGAAGATCGGCAATTTAAATTTCACGTTATTAGGTTTATTTTTTAGACATCAAAAGTTCGAATTTCGCCCGCCCTTTTCGTTGAACTCTATCATACGTGTTCACATTCAAGAAGCAGTTACGTTTGTTACTGCATACGCAGCAAGGGTTCACGGGAGAAAAAAAGTCACTGAACTGATAATCCAACTCTGAAGATCTGCCGAAAATCACGCATGAGTTTTTGCAGATAAACCCGTGCGGCAGTCCAACCTGCGCCACCTTCTCTTTGAACGAATCTTGGATGCCTGTTATTGAATTGCGCTTATAAGGAAGTTCGTGTATATGAGCAGTAACGTTCCATGTCTAAGGAGAGATGGCATAGAACGTTACGGTACGCGACAGTAAACAATAAAAAAAGGAGTGATGGGAAAATGGCAGAAAAATCAGATGTCATCTTCGTTGGAAACAAGCCACCAATGAGCTATGTGCTGGCGATCATAACAGCTTTCTCCGGAGGCAACGCCAAAGAAATAACGCTGAAGGCCCGAGGCCAAGCGATAACTACAGCAGTTGACGTAGCGGAAATAACCCGTAGCCGCTTCATGAAAGACTTGACAGTAAGCAAAATAGCAATCGGAACACAGGAAATGCCCCCAAGAGAAGGCGAAAACAGGTCCAGAATGGTTTCAACGATAGAGATAGCCCTTTCAAAAGAGTAGCAATGATCGTATAGCAAAGAGAACCGAATCCAGCTCTCCATGTCTTTCTATCGAATTGTTAGCAGTGCAAATGTTTTAATGGTAAAAAAAGGAAAAGGTTTTCTCGTCTATTTCCTTATTCTTTTCAAGTTTTTGCATTCTCTCTTTCTCTCAGGTAGGATTCAACGTTCTTGACGATTTCAACGAAGGCTTTCGCCGCGGGAGAATCTGCGTGCTCGATTACGAAAGGTGAACCCTTGTCGGAATCCATGCTCACTTTCGGGTCTATCGGGATGCTCCCAAGGAAGGGAACACCAGCCTCCTCAGCCAATTTTTTTCCGCCCCCAGACTGAAATATGTCGATTTTGTCTCCGCAAGTTGGGCAGACGAACCCGCTCATGTTTTCGACAACACCTATTATGGGCATTCCCAGCCTCTGTGCGAACGTAATTGCCTTCTTGACGACAGCTAACGAAAGCGCTGAAGGCATTGTAACGATTATGACGCCGTCAATCTCAGGCAAAAGCTGCGCTATGCTCAAAGGTTCGTCGCCGGTTCCAGGTGGCAAATCAATAAAGAGGATGTCAAGCTCACCCCAAACGATGTCCGACAAAAACTGGCGTATCGCCGTCATTTTTAGTGGGCCTCGCCAAATAGTTGGGAGTTTTTCCTCTGGCAAAAAGAAATCTATCGAAACAACTTTCATGCCCAAGGGGCCTGTGACTGGAAAAGCTCCTGGCGGTCCGACTCTTGGTCGCTGCTTTGTCAAGCCGAGGAGTCTGGGTACGCTGGGGCCGTGAATGTCCGCGTCCAATATGCCCACGCGGTTTCCGTGTAGGGCGAAAGCTGCAGCAAGGTTCACGGTTACGATGCTTTTACCTACTCCACCTTTTCCGCTTATCACCGCAATTTTGTGCTTAATCTTACTCATTCTGTATCTGAGGATTTGTTGCTGTTCCCGTATTTGCTTCCTGAATATGTCGGCGGGGCTTGTGTTTTCTGGTGTACTCATAAAGGCACCAAGCTTAAACCGCGTTTTTTGGAATAGTTTTGAGGTTTGAAGCGGACTAAATAGTTTTTGTTCCCTATTGGCTCTTTTGTCTATACTCTACTCAAGATTCTTAAGTTGGCTGCAATGAGCTTTATTAGTGATGCGGATGATTAGCCTTCAAGCCATTCGAGATGCCCGAAAGGCTATAGCGCCTTTTGTTAAGTCCACGCCTTTAGTGCGTTCGCAGTTGCTAAGCAACCTTTGCGGTGGCAATGTGTTTCTGAAACTTGAAAATCTGCAGGTTACAAACTCCTTCAAGATTCGAGGCGCGTTTAACAGGCTTTTGCATTTGAGCTTGGAGGAAAAAACTCGGGGGATAATCACTGCCTCAGCGGGCAATCACGGTCAAGCCGTGGCTTATGCCGCCCGAAAGCTAAATTTTCCCGCAAAAATAGTTGTGCCCAAAAACACGCCGAAAATCAAGATTGACGGCATAAAGAAATACGGCGTGGGCCTCGTCTTGTTCGGCGATATTTATGATGAAGCTGAACAGAAAGCCAAAGACCTCGCACGGAAAGACAAGCTCGTGTTTGTTTCGCCCTACAACGACGAGCTAATAATCGCGGGGCACGGAACCATAGGGTTAGAGATTATCGAAGCGCTTCCAAATGCAGAAACAGTTATAGTGCCCGTTGGCGGCGGAGGCTTGATTTCTGGGATAAGCATAGCCATAAAGAACCTCAAACCAACCGTGCAGATTATCGGAGTGCAGTCTGAAGCGTCGCCAGTAATTTATGAGTCCTTAAAGGCTGGCAAAATAGTTGATGCCCAAAAGACAGCAACCATCGCTGAGGGCCTCTCAGGTGGCATTGAAAAAGGTTCCATAACATTTGAGATTATTCAAAAGTATGTTGATAGAGTGTTGCTGGTGAAGGAAGAAACAATAAGGCACGCTGTTTATCTGCTTTGGGATAGCGAAAAACAAGTTGCTGAGGGTTCTGGAGCCGCGGCCATTGCGCCAATAATTGAAAATAAAAACTTGTTTGGCGGCAAAACTGTTGTTGCTGTGATAACTGGTGGAAACATTGACGCCAAGCTGTTTCAGGGCATTAAAGCATATTTTAGATAAATATTGTCAATTCATAAGTGTTTTAATGTTTTAGAGTTAAGTATTTGACTGCAAGGTGAAGTCGCATGAGTGAACAAATCCTTAAAGCTTGCAAAGAATTAATTGACGACGCAGAATTAGTTTGCGCCGACCTCGTTTTTAAAGAAACATGCCTCGAAATTCTGTTCAAAGCACGCAGTGTCCTTTCAGACGAGCAATTTAAACAACTTGTCGTGTATGCCACTGAGAAAATGGACGAGAAAATCACGGTTGAAGTTCAGCCAGAATTAACGATTCAGGGGTAAACCGTAAAAAACCGAGGCAAGATTCTCGTAGCGCCATGCTTTGCTGAGCTCGGCGGTCAACGGTTGGCTTCACCTTGCTGCGGCTCAGTTAGGCATTCCGAATTAGCCCAGTTTGTAGCCTATTTTCCTCAAGAATTCTCTCCGTTCTTTAATGTTTTCGCCTGTTTCTATGCCCTTGCTTTTTAACCCATCAACCACGCCTATTATTCCTCTGCCCTGTGCTGTTTCTGCGATAATGATTTCCAGAGGGTTCGCGGTAGCCGCGAAAATTGCGCAGACCTCTGGCACCTTTTTGATTTTATCTAAGATGTTTATTGGGTAAGCGTTTTTTAGGTATATCACGAAGCTGTGTCCGCATGCGATTTCGAAGGCTTTCTCCGCTGCCAAGTGCCTTAACTCGTCATCGTTTCCTTCATATCTTACTAGGCATGGGCCTGAGCTTTCGCAGAAGCCTATTCCAAATTTAATGTTTGGCACAGCGTTAACTAACGCCTCGTAAAGGTCTTCAGTCGTCTTTATGAAGTGGGCCATGCCTAAGATCACGTTGCAGTCTTTTGGCGGGTCTATTTTGACTATTTTGAATTCAGGCATTTCGCACCTCTCCGAAAATAAGTAGGCGATCTTGCTTTTAGAATCTACTGGTTTCTGTTTTAAGTTCTACGTCTTTGGAGTTGTGGTCTTTAATCGAATACGTTTGTCAGGTTTTTAACGGTAAGTTTTATATGCTGCTTTGCAGTGCATAGGTTCATCGTGCAAGAAGTGATTTTTGCACATAAACAATAGAAGGAGTTGAAAATAGTCAATGGCCGAGAAAGAGATGCATAAGGCAGTTTGTTCTGAATGCGGTCAGGAATGTGAAGTTCCATTCAAGCCTGATCCGAGTAGGCCCGTTTACTGCCGAGAATGCTGGTCGAAGAAAAGAACCACACGAAGACGATATTAAGCTTTTAACGCTTAATCATTAATTATTTTCCATTTATTCTATATTTTTTCTTTTATAGTTGAGAATGTTTTTCCAAGGCACCTTATTTTTGCAAACAAAACCTAAATATCACGGAACAGTTAAAGCATTAGAAAATTCCGAGGGGCCGGTAGTTCAGTTGGTATGAACGCCTGACTTGCACTCAGGAGGTCTGGGGTTCAAATCCCCACCGGTCCACTACAATTATTCCCGGTACAGTGGGGACAATTTTGTGATAGTCATTTGCGTTTTCTGAAGAGTTTGTTTCCGTTGTAATCACAAACGAACGAGCACCAAAAATAATGGAAATATTCCTTGAGCACCATTTGAAGGAATCTGGAAAATGGGTTCTTCTATTACGGAATCATAAACTAACTGCGTGGAAAAACATGCATACACCTAAAATCAAGAGCAAGGTCTCTGCATTTGAAAAGGGAAATATCAGTTTTTGCAAGGGCAAATAGAATTGCCGTCTTTATCAACCGCCCACAATATTTTGTAATCTAGAATTCTCCAGCGCTTATAGTAATCGGAAATTTCCCAAAGCCCTTCTGGTATGTAAGGTGCTACGACACACGCTATAGGATTATCCAAGCGGGCTTCAATTTTTTGGCTTAAAATCACAGGGTCACGAACTAAGTCCCATACAAGCCTTGTAGCCGCTTGGGTTCCCATACCTGTAATTCCTGCAACCCAGAGTAAAGCTTTTTCTCTATTAAAAGGACTTCTTGATGTGATAACTATTGCAGAATCCCTTGGTGGGATGCCATGGGGTCCAAAGTATTCCGTCCCTTCTTTTGAGGTAGCTATAATTAAATCAAATACTTGTCCCTCAGCTTTTGCAAAATGAACTGGAAATAATAGGTCATTAAGAGCATAAGCGTAAATATTCACAATACTCGACCCAACTAAGAGTATGTTGCGATCTGATACAAGATCTGCAGTGTCTTCCCATTCGGCGATTCCAACCCTGACTTCAGGGTTAGATTTTATTACAGCCATTACCTCCATAATCCCAACAGCATCGCTTGTAGCCGCTGAAGCAACTGGGCTTTCAGGGTGCTTTCCGGTTTCACCCAAAACGACTAACACTTTTCCATTAAAAAAGTCAGCAAGCTTTGTTAGATTGACGTTTTGATCTGGCACAATCTCTTCCCAAATCGGATAAGGAACAGGGGGTATAAGTACCATCTGCTTTTGAGGTAAACCGAAGAAAAGTTTCTCCTCCTGCGGCATGATATTGCGGTTTATTGAGACAAAGAAATTCCTACCGCGAAGTCCATCCAACGTTGTCAATGACGGCCTAAAGAGACCATGCCAAAGCTGCCTTAGTCTGTGATATATTCCAGTAGACAATGCTATTTTCCCAAGGGGGCAATTCTTTTGAAGCTTTCCCGCAATATCTAGTGCTGTATGGCCATACTCGCTTCGTTTCTTGTGTGGCACATCTTTTATGACTTTTTCTTCTTTTTTGTCTATTTCGTGCACCCCTATGCGAACAAAAATAGGAAGGTTTAGCTGGTTTTGTTCTTCATTAAATCTAGCTAAATTATCTAATAACCGAATAGAAGCCTGAACAGCGTCTTCAGGTGTGGGAAAAAGGAAAATTCTACCGTCGCCAATCCGAAGCCAACAACTGCCCCCCAAATCTTGGAAAGTTTTATCAAGCAACGAATTGTAGTTCTCAAATGTTGCCGTTATCATATCTTGCGTTATTCCATTCCGAGGTCTAACCTCATGTAGTCTGGTGGAATGATAAACATCAATATTGATTATCCCAGACATTTTAAAGACACTCCTTTTCTTCATTAATAATACTGTATTACTTAGTTATATGCAGTTATCTTCTATAACATTTGCGTATAATAACCGCAAAGAGAAATGTGTGCAGAAACTATCGGGTCAATAGGGCTGTCAAAATAAAAACTGCACTTGCAGACAACGCCAATACTATGGTAATAATTGATTTTTGACTGCGTCATACGAATCGACTTTAATCGTTCCTTGCTTTTTCTCGGTTCCCTGACTCCGGGTCTGCGACTTGAACCAGTTTGGGTTCAAATCGCCCGGTCCACTTGATGCACCATTAATTCAGGATCAAAGCCGTGAAACATGCGCCTGAGTCGAGGTTCTAATTTTACTATATAGTTATTCTTTGCATGTTTCTCCAGTCATTTTCTTTACGAATTTTTTTATGTCTTCGGCTTTTCCGTAAACGAGCAAGCGTCCGTCTTCCTGAACACTGCAAGAAAGGTTTGCTTCCCTTGCGAATTGCTTCAGTTTTTCGAGAGGCAGGCTGGCTAAAGGCTCGACGCGAATCCACTTTTGGTCGCGGGGAATGCCAGCAATGAACCTTGATTCTTCTTCTTTCTCTTCGCATATTTCACAGCTGGCTTCTTCCAAGTGTCTGAGCCAATCGTCAATGTACTCTGGCGCAAATTTTTTCTGTGCTTCAGTGACAAGATAGGCTTCTACGTTTCCAAGGTATTCCTCGGCTTTCTGGACTGTTTCGCCGCGGCTCTTATCGGCGTTCGTGATTTTGATCATGGTTCTTGCTGATTTCAAGTCGTTCATGACTGTGGCAGGAATGGGTAATCCTTTTTTTCGGAATTCCATTATCATTTCTTCCAGAACTTTCCAGACAGCCAAATGACCCATGACTTATTATCCCCAACTCGTCAAAATCAAATTAGCATCGGCACTATAAAGGATTATCACATGCATGAACCCGCCCCGTAATATCCTTCGCAGATTAGAATCAAAGCTACCAAAGTGCCGTTTTAGAGTTTAGAGGTGTGGATTTAAGGTTTGACAGAATCCGCATTTTTCAATTTCTATGGTTGGGTCGAAAGCTTTGTGAATTTCGCATAGAAATCCTTTAGCCCGTAGGGTTTGGCAGATTCCGCAGAATGAAAGAATGATTTCTTTATGGGTTGAAGCGCCTTTGACTAGGTAATCGACGTGTTTCGTCACGAGCGCTATGATGTCTGGGTCATTTTCCATGTGTATAACGTTTCCGCGCAGCTTCTTCTGGTAGAGGCTTATGGCTGGCTGGCTTATTCCAAGAAGCTTTGCAGCCTCAGCCTGTTTTAGGTTGTATTTGCTCATGAGTTCGTTTGCTAGCATGGCGCGAATCGAAGCTAGCGCGCATTTCACTGCGACTTCGCAGGGTGTCAACATTTTGCTCGCCTCGCTTATTTATCTGGGAAGGCATAAATATGTTTTATTACCATTGTAATGTCTGGGTGAGGCGGTCACCTATAATTTCTTTCGTCACTATATAACAATATTTAAATATTGTTATGACGCACCTAAAAACATGCATCGTCAGACAAAAAACATCAACAAGTTCAAGGCCAAGGTTTTCAAGGCTCTTTCAGATTCTGTCAGAATCAAAATACTGGACTTTCTACGCGACGGAGAAAAGTGCGTGTGCGAAATCATCCCACACGTAGGTCTTATCCAGCCAGTTGTTTCACGCCACCTGAAAATCCTAAAAGATTGTGGACTAGTTAGAGACAGAAAAGAAAGTAACAGAAGACTCTATTCAGTTACAGACTTCAGGACGTACAGGATTATTGATGACGTAACTCCGGAACTGGTAAGCATGCTTACAAAACAGGTGGTTGAACAGATAACTTGACGGAGTGAAAAGGGGTTTGGAGGGCAAAGAAGAGCACGTGAAAAAGGAGTTGCCATTGGGACTTTGGGAAAAATACCTGACGCTTTGGATAGCCATCTGCATTGTTGTCGGCTTGTTAATTGGCAAGTTTATACCTGAATTCGGCGAGTTCATGGATTCGCTTAAGTTTGCCCAGTTGTCGATTCCGATAGGCATACTGCTGTTCTTCATGATGTATCCAACTGTTGTCGGGATACGGTTCAGCGACATAAAGAAGGCTGCCCGAAACCCCAAACCGCTTTTGGTTACTATAATCGCTAACTGGATTATAGCGCCACCTTTAATGACTTTATTGGCAAATGTTTTCTTGGCTGGAAACTCCTCGTACATTGCAGGCGTCATACTCTTGGGTTTATCACCATGCACGGCTATGGTTATGTGGTGGATGTTCCTCGCGAAAGGAGACATGGCTCAGGGCTTGATTAACACCGCGATTAACGCTTTGCTGATGCTTATTCTCTACGCGCCCCTTGCAGGTTTATACTTAGGCGTTAGCAACATTCAAGTGCCATGGGATTTGATAGCAGTTAGCGTAATAGTTTTCATAGCACTGCCCGTTGCGTCAGGCGCATTATCCCGCAGATTCGTAATCCGCAAGAAGGGCGAAGAATGGTTCAAAGACAGGTACAATCCAGCGGTAGGTAAAATCTCCATAGTTGCCTTGCTTACAACATTAATTGTCCTTTTCTCTCTTCAAGGACAAACTATCCTAAGCGACCCCTTCCTTGTGGCTTACCTGGCTGCTCCAAACCTTTTACACTACGGCATAATGATCGCGTGGACATACCCTCTGGGATATTTCTTGGGCTGGAAATACGAAACTGCCATCGACACCACGATAATAGGCAGCAGCAGCCACTTCGAAGTGGCAATAGCCGTGGCAACAGCTCTCGCGCCAGCGATAGGTTCAGGCGCGGCGCTGGCTACGGTAATCGGTCCTCTAATGGAAGTGCCCCTTATGCTTTCGCTTGTCAAACTTGGACTACGAACGAGAAAGTACTTTCCCAGAAAAAAACATTAAACACGCGTGGCTTAGATCCTCAGGTTATCGCGTAAGAGCATGGCTATGTTCTCTCTTTCGAGGTGCTTTTCATTGTTTTCGCCATTCTTGGAATGTTGTTGACGCTGCTTTTCGGTTCAAGCAGTTCTTTGATGAGTTTGTACTGTCTCGCGTATATGTGGCAGTTCTTTGAGTGGAAAATTAGTTTACCAGTTTCTAATGCCAAGTTTCCTCTTGTGTTTATTTCAGACACTAGGGCTTCGTTGAAAAGCTGGAGTCCCGCTATGTTGGCTGGCAAGCCTGCGTACGCGTCCCACGACCTGAAATAGCAAGTTAGGTGCATTTTTCCGTCGAGAATTTCTGTGTCTATTAGGCTGAGGCATGGCGGTTCATGTTTTTCGGTGCCGACATATTTTTTGATGTCTGTGGGTAATCTGACCGCGAGAGTCACTTGTCTATCGCGCCGTTCGTCCAAGTACCGTTTGATGGCTTCTTCTATCTGGTCAACGGGCTCCCTTAGTCTGCTTCCATACGTGTATGTTTCATCCTGTTTCTCTCCACACCACAGGTACGTTAACGCGTACCACTGAACATACTTCATGTCACATGGCGCCTTATCACTGACCAACGGCCTGTTCTCAGGATGCGCTATTTCTATGGTCAAATTGAGCTTTTTCGTCTCCGAAACCTCCGAGCCATAACCCACCTCAAAAACGTCACCCTCGTTCCATATTTGGCACAAAGTTTTGAACCAAGCGTCTGGGCAGTCAAACGCCGTAATCTTAACATGTTTCATACCGCTGTTCCTCCAGAACCAACAACCAAACAACACATCAAAACTACTTTTGCCCACTTCCCGCATATAAATCTGCAGTTCCAAGACGCAAAAGCAGCTGAACGAGCATTGCGGCTAATCTGCAAGAATACACTAAAGTTCAACCTATATAAAAGGGGGCTATAGTTTTGCAGAGCACATCAGTTCCAAACCATCATCAACAATGATTTTTCTTCCATAAAGCCAGAACGTGAAGTCTTTTTAAGCAGTTTGGTGTAGCATATAATGAACATTAATTTAGTATTATGCCTTTCAGGAAACAAGTAAATGTTATTGACACACCAAATCAATCGTAAGCAAATTGTTATCGTTTTAGTGGTGATTTTAATTGTAGTTGTTATTATTGAGACTTATGCGCACTTTTACGTTCAAGTTAATCTTTTGCCGGTGATTACTACAGAAGATGCACTAAGCACTCCTTATTTGTTCAATAACAGTAGCAATGTTTATTCGGTTAATGGTGCCGAATGGTTGTTGGTGCTTTCTTATTGGAGAAATAATTCTGATCATTCGGGCTTAGTTAATGTTTATACCTTCAAATTACAAGATAACTCTAGTTTTCCAATTCAAAGTTTAAACATTAAACCCTTAAGCTTAACTTTCAAGACGGATCATTCAGACATCAACGATTATGGAAGCAACTCTTTTCGCCAAGCATTATATCTTAATAAATGCACAATAGCTACCAAGGACTTTTTCATCCCTGCCATGGGAAGATATGAAGCAGATATTAGCTTTACATTTAGAGTTTACCAAGAAACGCTCTTTGGTTACATACCAGGCCAAGAAGCAACTGTTCACTTTAATGCAACTTTTATTTATCCCTAAAATAATTAACAAATTGCCTTAAAAATAATAAATTACAAACGAAGAAAGAAAAGAAGAAAGTTTTTGGGTTTTAGTATGGCGGCATTCCGCCCATGCCCATGCCGCCCATGCCTCCTGGAGGCATTCCCGACGGCATTGGCGGCGCTTTTCCGCTGCCTTTCACGGCTATTAAATCGTCGATTTTCAGGATCATGTTTGCCGCTTCTGTAGCTGATTTTATGACCTGCTGCTTTACGCGCAGTGGTTCGAGAACTAACAGGTCAAGCATGCTTTTGATTTCGCCTGTGGTGACATCGATCCCGAAGTATTTATTGTCAGGGTTTTCGTGTTTAGCTCTTAGCGCCACCATAACGTCGATTGGGTCTAAGCCAGCGTTTTCAGCCAAAGTCAACGGAATAACCTCAACAGCCTCTGCGTAAGCCTCAACAGCCAACTGTTCGCGTCCGCCGACTTTAACAGCGTATCTTCTCAGGTTCTTCGCCACTTCCGCTTCTGATGCACCGCCACCCGCAACAATTTTGGCGTCTTCAATCGCGTTTCTAACCACGCATAAGCCGTCATGTAACGAACGTTCAGCCTCATCAATCACGTGAGTCGAACTGCCTCTGATGACTATTGTCACTGCTTTCGGATTCTTGCATTCCCGCACGTAAATGAGCTTGTCATCGCCGATTTTGACCTCTTCAACTTTCTTCGCTTTTCCGAGAGCTTCCGCAGTCAAATCCTTGACGCTTGCGAGTGCTTTGCCGCCTGTGGCTCGAGCTAACTTTTCCATGTCGCTGCTGCTTACGCTTTTAACCGCCAGTATGCCGCGTTTCGCCAAAAAGTGTAGCACCATGTCGTCTATGCCTTTTTCGCAGAACACTACGTTGGCGCCAGCTTTGGCGATTGCGTCAACCATTTCTTTGAGCATGCCTTCCTCTTGCTTAAGGAACGCTTCAATCTGGTCTGGGCTTTCAATGTTGATTTTCGCGTCGAACTCTGTCTTCTCGATCTCCAGCTTGGCATTAAGCAACGCTATCTTTGCGCCGTCAATGAACTTTGGCATCTGAGAGCTAGCAACTTCCTTGTCAATAACAATACCTTTCACGAGTTCTGTTTCATCCAAGCTTTTGCCATGTTTCTTAACGATCTTGATCAAGTCAATGTCAGCCTTAAACTTGCCATCAACTTCCTCAGCCACCTGTTTAACTGCGTCAACTGCCAATTTGGCGAAGTGGTCCGCAACCACAGTGGCGCCCTTGCCTGCCAAAGATGTTATGGCTACGTCTCGCAAGGTTTTGTCATCACTAATGCTTACGGGGATAGCTATTTTTTCCAAAACTTCTTGCGCTTTGTCGCTGGCCTTCTTGAAGCCTTCGATAATAACGGTGGGATGCACATTTCGATCCAGCAAGCTTTCAGCCTTGGCAAGTAATTCCCCAGCCAAAACCACGGCGGTTGTTGTTCCATCACCAACCTCGTTGTCCTGTGCCTTGGCTACTTCCACAAGCATCTTCGCCGCTGGATGCTGCACATCAAGCTCTTTCATTATAGTTGCGCCGTCATTTGTTATAGCAACATCGCCGAAGCTGCTGACAAGCATCTTGTCCATGCCGCATGGACCCAGCGTAGACTTTACGGTTTCAGCCACTATCTTCGCAGCCATTATATTGTTTTTTTGTACTTCGCGTCCGGTTGATCTGCCCGTACCTTCCCTTAACACTAAAACTGGAACAGTTCCTCCTGCAGACATTTCTTTTCTCACCAATTCTCTCATTTACATAATACGTTGATTTCTAAACGGAACAATTATCCCCACAATATAAATTTTTCCCAGCGTCATTCCACCCTAATGATGTCATAGCCCGATGCTTTACGGAGCCTGTTCATAACAGCCAAGCCCAATCCCTCAGCGGGCACGCCCTCAGCAATTATCACGTCCACACTTTCAGCGTCGAACTCCCTTAAAAGCCTAAACAAGCTTTGGGCGATAACAGCCAAATTGAAGCGACTGCCAAGAGACTTGACCACATCCGCCTTATAAGCCGCTATAGTTTCATCAGTAGCCAGAACACCCACCCTACCGCCTTCCAGCCTATAAGAATCCGCTAACTCTCTGATCTTACTCACAACGGCTGGAACAGAGCCTTCGACTAGAATCACTTTTGCGTTCGGCGCGTAATGCTTATGTTTCATTCCAGGCGACCGCATCTTGTCAATAGGCAACTCTTTCTCGGCAACAACGAAAGGATGAAGCTTCACATCGCCAAGAGCCTTCTTTAATGCTTCAAACGGTGTCCCTCCGGGACGAAGAACCATTGGCGGATTAACGCTCAGGTCCAGCACAGTGGATTCTACGCCGATGCGTGTTGGGCCACCATCCAAAATCGCGTCTATTCTTCCGTTGAGATCATCAAAAACATGCTTAGCCGATGTTGGGCTGGGTTTGCCGGCGAGATTTGCGCTCGGAGCAGCAATGGGGCAATTGCTTTCTCTGATCAACGCCAAAGCAACCTTGTGCTGCGGCATCCTGATCGCGATGGTGTCCAAACCCGCAACTGTCACGTCTGGAACAATCGCTGACCGTCTAAAAACCAAAGTTAATGGTCCAGGCCAAAACTTCCTAATCAACTTCTCAGCCTTCGGCGGAACCTCTGTGGATAGCCTGTAAACGTCACTTATGTTTTCCACGTGAACTATCGGTGGATTATCCAGAGGCCGCTTTTTTGCCTCGAACAGTGCCAAAACAGCTTGAGGGTTCAGTGCGTCTGCGCCCAAACCGTAAACCGTTTCGGTTGGAAATGCAACTAAGCCGCCTTCTTTGATGAATTCGGCTGCAACTCGCACTTTTTCGATTTCTGGTTTTTGAGGGTTAACCTTCAGCACAAGAGTTTTTTTCATCCATGATGCCTTATCATTAATACACAAGCCCGCTCTTAAATGTGAAATGATTCTTCAGTTTCTCCATTGCGAGACTATGAACGAATTTATGAGAGACTTTCATTAAACAATGTAATAATCTAAAACCTTTTTGATGCTCTTCGGCGTGTTTTGTATCGCGGCGAGTTTCTGTAAGATCTTTATTATCTCCGGCTGAGAGCGGGCAATGTCTGTTAGGCTGACTAAACCCACCAAGCGGTTCTGGTCGACTACTGGCAGCTTCTTTATCTTTTTCTCAAACATCAAACGTGCCGCTTCTTCCAAATCCGTGTTGGGCGTAATGACGACCAAGGGACTTGACATGATGGTTTTGACTCTTGTCTTTTTTGCGCTTTTGCCTTCTGCGACTATGCGTTTCAAAAGGTCTCGTTCAGTGATTATGCCTACTGCCTTTCCTTTTCTGGTAGCGATTATGGAGCCTATCTCGAATTGGTTCATGATGTCAGTGGCCTCTTTGACCGACGCGTTTTCATCTATGGTAATAACTTCTCTAACCATTATGTCTCCGACTTTCAGCGAAACACTGCTTTTATTTGCTTGCTCCTGTGGCACCGAAAACACCATTTACTAAACTCTTAAATCTGACGCGTATAAAAAACTAATCCATTACTTGCGCAAGTGGAAATTGTGCAATCCCAAACCATTTGAACAGTAGCCTTTTGGGTTTTTGATTAGGTTTTTAACTCACGCACGCAAGCCATTAGGATTTTACCATAGACTGTGAAATCGCTACAATAGACAGTCTATGAGTTTTCATTTTCTATAGTTTGTACCGAAAACTTTATTAGAAGAACGATTAATATCTCAAAGAGGGAGATGTGAAAGGCAATTTTCTTTTTTGCAAATCTGCGATAGCGAAGGCGCTGATTGTTGCCATAGTTGTCATTTTGGTGGTTGGAATCGCTGTCGGAGTCTATTGTTTGAGTTTTCTAGCGGGTAACTTTTCTCTTTTCCCAACACCGCAACCAACGCCCACACCTACACCAGTTGAGCTAGGTGAAGCGGTAACAAGCGGTCTTGTAGAAGCCACCATCTCTGGTGACGGCCTACAGAGAATCAATATCACCTTGAGATCAACGAGTGATAGCCCTCTAGAAGTGACCATCCTGCCAGGTACGATGTTCGAGACACAGTCCGCAGGCATACAGAGCATGGTGGTGCGAGAGGAAAGGGTATTGTCCTTGAAATCTCGTGATAGCGTTTTGTCTCGTTCTGTTCCCGTGGCTTGCGCGACCATGGAGCTTGACCAACCAGACGAGAAAGACCCGTTCACTATAAGCACTATTCCCGCTCCAGAGGACCTCGTCAAACTGCTGAACCTTCCTGACTTCCGCAATGAAACTTTCCGCGTTCAACAATTTGCGATTTGGACGATTACCGACAATCCGCCTCGCGATGGATACGTCGGTATCGGCTCTTTTGGATTTGGTTCAGGGCCAGATGACGAAGAGATGCAGAAAATACGGGCATTGTTCGAAAAGGCAGGAATCCCGGCTGACAAGTACCAAGCACTGCAATAAAGTAGTTCTTATCCTTCATCAACACAAACACCTGCTTCTACTACCAGTGTAAATAGTAAGCGCAATCAGAGAGAATCAGTTTTCTTTTTGAAGTTTAAGCACCACGGAAGTTTCTATTTGTCGTTCAGGGATGTTCCAGTGTTTTCTTAGAAGTCTGTCTTTTTCTTCTTTTGATACCAGTTTGAATCCGTGTTTCTCGTAGAAACGAATTGCCCAGTAGGCGGCTTCCCAAGTGCCCACTAGCACCGTGGAAGTTCGAGCTAAACTCATAAGATATTTGAGCAGTTTAGTTCCAATTCCTTTTCTCTGGTGATTTGTAAGCACGTAAGCGTGTCTAATTAGAGTAACATCGTTAACGAGTTGAATTCCCATAACCGCCACTAAGGCGCTGTTTTCCATCCAACCGTAGAATTCTACTCCGCTTTCAATTTCTTTTCTAAGCTCTTCGGTTGGCATGTAGGGTTCTTTCCATCTGTCCTCTGGAATTACGCCCTTGTAAGCCTGAGCAGCATCATTAACAACGTTCAGCATTGAATCAAACTCGGAAGGCGACAACCTGCAAATCATTTCCTTTCCTCTAGTTTGTTAAAATTTTAAAGAGGCATAAAATAAAAACTAATGCGGAAAGGTGCCAACAAGCGCTTTGCTCATGTTTTTGCGGCCTCTTTTTCGCTTTCTGTTTGAAGCACTTTTTCGATTAAATGCATGAAAAACGCTTGCGCCTGCATTTCGCTAAGTGTATCCAAATATACGGAAACTAGGGCGATTTTTCCTTTTTTCGAGGCTACGTATTCGGCGAACATGCGGGCTGAAACCGCGTTTTTGTCGCCTAAAAGCACTGATGACGTGACTGGACCCAGCAAGTCCTTGGGTCTGGGAACGGCAATCGCCAAGGTTCCAAGCTTATCTTCTTTCTCGCTTAGCATGATGAGGCAGGAGTTTTTTGCTTCCACATAGACGGCTAGAAACCGTGTGTTCTGCTCGAATAGTTCTTCTTTTACGACTTTTGCGCGTTCCATTTCCGTGTTCTCCAGTGCCGTTTCATTTTCGGGGTTGTGTCTTGTTTTTATGTGGTGATTGCTTAAAAAGACTTCACGTTCTGTCTTTATGAAAGACAAATCATTGTTGATGATGGTTTGAACTGATGTGCTCGGCGAAACTATAGCCCCCCTTATATATACTTGCTTTATATAGATTGAACTTGGATTTCTCTGCGAGAAAGGGCAGTTGCTTTAACCTCTGCGCTTGTCTAACACTTTAAAAGGATGGGGCACTTCGATGGCTGAAACGCGTGCGGTAGCGGTCTTGCAGGTATTAAAACAAACTAACATTAGTTTTGCTGGAATAGACTGAAAGCTTATTAGGATGCTAATATAGCCGCTACTGCAGCGGTTTATTGTTTCTACCTATTCCCAATAAGTTGAGTATCCAATTTAAGCGCTACCGTGTGCAATGAATTTGAACACCTGTTCAAAAGATTAGGACGACTCGTACAAAAGTATAGAATTAAATAACTTTTTGTTTAAGATTCTATAGGGTGGAAAACTTTGGGATGGGATGGTATTTGAGTTTGCCTAAGGTGGTTTTGTTTGCGGTGCTGTCTCTACTTTTGATGCTGCTACCTCTTTTTGCTTTGGAAGTGTCGGGTGAAGAAGAGTATACGCCGAGTACTCCATGGATGCCTCCTGATGACTACGTTGATCCTGTGACGTTGAAGGTTCGGGAACTGAAAGAGCAAGGACTGAATGATACTCAGATCATCGCCGAACTCGAAAAACTGGGGATGGGCTGGAACCCTGAAACGGGAGCAACGTGGATTGGCACAACTTTAACCCCTGAAGAAGAAGCTCAATTACCAGTGCCAACCATCCTCGCTCCATCTTCGTCTCCTTTGCCAACAACTACACCAACAGATCCAGCGTTTGATGCAACTACTGAAAACTCATCGTCACCAAGCGTATCAACTGAAGCTTTGCTAATAATGACAGCCACAATCGTCCTCATTCCAGCGGTTACCATAGCAATTTTCAGGCGAAAGAAACGTAAATAATGTTTGTACTTGCCGCAGATTTCATAGGCGAGTGGGTGCGAATTGAACCGTCAGCTTTTATGTGCAGGTGTACAAACCCCATTTTTTCTTGGAAAAAGAAATGAGACCGTCTACTTCATTCTTGAAGCGCGTCATATTTTCAGTTTTGTCCAGATGATATTTATAGCCTGACGGATCCACTATCTAATTCATTTTCGGGAGGCGAGGCGGTAACGTGACAGAAAACCGAGCGGCAGCGGTCTTGCAGATACTGCGGCAAACACTACCCGTGCCTACGTGGAGCAAATCGAAAAGGGATCCGTTTGAAACGTTAGTTGTGACGATTATTTCGCAGAACACCGCGGACAGAAACACTGCGAGAGCTTTCGAAAACCTCTCGAAGCGGTTCGAAATAACACCCGAAGTGCTTGCAAACGCTGAAACGAGCCAAATTGAAGAAAGCCTTAAAGTGGCTGGGCTTTACAAGAACAAAGCCAAAACAATCAAGCAGGTTTCAAGAATAATCATCGAAAAATTCCACGGAACACTAGAACCTATATTGTCTCTGCCTCTTGAAGACGCAAGAAAAACACTCATGCAATTTCCCGGAGTGGGACCAAAAACAGCGGATGTTGTCTTGCTCTTTTCCGCAAAACAACCCACCATTCCCGTGGACACTCATGTGAACCGTGTGACAAAACGGCTAGGTCTTGCACCTGTAAACGGAGACTACGAAACTGTCCGCAAGAGTCTTCAGTTGCTTTACAATCCGAGCGACTATTTGGCAGTGCACATACTGCTGATTGCGCACGGAAGAAAACACTGCAAAGCTATCCGCCCACTATGCGAACCATGCCCAGTAAACATGCACTGCCCATCAAAAGGAGTAATCCGTGGCTTCATCAAACTTTAGCTTGCGTTGCCGTCGCAGTTTCTTCCAAGGAAAGTGGAATCTCTTTCAAGTTCTTGTCTAGCCTCACTTTTCCGAGGGATATGCTTGAAGGTTTTTCCGAAATTGAAGTGAGAACCTTCAAAGTTTTTCTCACGTAATCAACCTTACATAAAATGCCGATTCCTAGAAATTTCCTCTGAGAATCATACAACCCCAACAGCACCCCTCCTTCTTCGCCTTGCCTAATCAACCCAACACTTTGCTCCTCAATCGCCAACAGCTTCAAAGACAACGATTTCACTTTCGCGTCTGTCAAGTATTTAATGTAGCCCAGTTCCCGCAGGTTTCTGCGTTTTTCTCTGCTCCGCTGCTTAGCAGTCAGAGGATAATCTATAGTAGTTTTCATGAATTTTTCAAGGGCAACAAGCAAAGGTGCCAACTCGTCTTTTTGCTGGATGCAGAAGATCACGTCTGGGTTAAGCTCCTCCGCCAACCTTGACTTGTACTTCACAGCTTCTTCTCCTTCAACCCAACCATCAGTATTCATAACAACGAAATCAGCCGCTTTATCCACAATCTCCGCTTTCATTAACGCTATGCCCTTAATCGTTTTGTTCACTGCTTCGCTTGGCGAGGTGACTCCCACAAAAAAGGCGTTTTCCGCCCTCAGCCTAAACAGGTCTGTAACAGGCTTAGTTACGAAGGCGTACGCGACTGTGCACGGAGGACCTATGTCTGACTGCCCCAAATCTCCATCCAAAAGTGCAACTTTCTGTTTTTCGCTGACCAACCTGTTTATCAGGTACGTGCAGAAACTCGTTTTTCCAGAGTCAACTTTTCCCAAAACCATGGCGGTAACAGGCTTTTTCTGAAACGCCTTAAGCATCTCAAAAGATTCAATCCATGACAACGGAATAGTGTTCCCATCAACTTCTTCAATACTCGCGTTTTCTCCTAGCGAAATGTCAAAGTTCGCCGTCTCTAAAACGGCAAAGGGCAATCTCTTTCCTTCTCGGATCACAATTCTGCCCGCATCTTTCACCGAAAAACCGAACACTTCAACCTTGCCAGAGACAACCAAGACAGAGGCTGCACCATCCACTAACAGAGTCTTGCCCCTTTCAACCGTTCGATTCATCCGTTTTCCTCCGCGGATAAACGTGCCCCGCTCTTCCAGCTATGCGAATGGCTGAAACTATGTCTCTAAGCCCACGCCTGTGTTTTTTCTCGTCAATATGGCGGTCTGTTCCAGCCTCACTCACTACTTCCAACACTACCTCAAGAGGCAACGCGGAATCCAAAGTCTCTAAGAGATCCTTGTAGGATGGAACTCCATTCCCGATTTTTACGGAAACCACAGTTGAGGAAACATCGACATCTTTCATAATTTTTTCAATCTTGTTCAGTACTTCTTGAGCGCTGAAACAGTTTTCTGTTTCGTTGACTTTCCCGTCTGCTATAACCGCCAACCCAAACACTTCGCCTGGGTCTATGCCTATGACGATCTTTTCGTACGATTCTTTTCCCTGAAGAATCTTCACTGCTTCGTTTACTACGGTGTCTGGTTCGGTTTCGCTGTCGTAAACCAATATCCTTTCATGGTTTATCAGGTGCTTTTCCTTCTCCGTTGTTATGACCACCTTGACCTCTGTGGGCACAGGGTCACCGGGAATTAGGCTGAGAAAATCCATGTTCCTCTCCCTTAACTCGTTAACTATTAAGAAGTAGGTTTTTCCCGAAACTGTCGCAACTGCCACCTTCGCTTTCATACAAACTTCCTGGCAAGTGTACGTTTGAGCGCAAAACAATTATTGGTTTCGCACTTTATATCCGTTGATGTGCATTAACGTGATAAAAAGGATATTAACAGGCTGCGGGTGCATTGACAGCAATTTGGACGGCGGTGTCTCCCCAGAAAGCGTTACCCTAGTCTATGGTGAACCAGAAACTGGAAAAACAACACTGGTAATGCAGTGCGCCGTAAACTGTGCCATGCAAAACCACAAAACACTATTCATGGACTGCGACAACACGTTCTCCGCCAAAAGGCTCTCTCAAGTAGCCTCTGGAAAATTTGAGGAAATCGCTGAACTCGTAATTCTCATCAAGCCGAATGATTTCAGAGAGCAAACAGCCGTTATAGACCGCCTGTCAGAGTACACTGCGAAAAACTTTGGTTTAGTGGTCATCGACACAATAACTTCTCTGTATCGAGTCAAGGTTGCGGAAACTTCTGGAAAAGCGTTTGGACTAAACCGCGAGTTAAACAGGCAAATGGCAATTTTGGCGCAAACGGCAAAAACCCAGAAAATCCCCGTTATTGTAACGAGCCAGGTGAGGAGCGTCTTCAATGAAGCACGTGTGAGCGTGGCACCGGTGGCTACCAGAGTTTTAAAATTCTGGGCGGACACAATAATTGCCATGAAACCCACTGAAAACCCGCAGATAATCAAAGCGGTTCTCGAAAAAACTCCCAAAAGAGCTAAAGAGGTAACTTGCCATCTACGCATAAAAGAAACTGGAATACATGATTATCGGTTCCGTTAATAAATGGTTGATCACATGGACATAGCCACACTAATCATCGAAGCACTAAAATTCATATTCCCTGCCTACTGCGCAAACGCTGTGCCAGTAATTGTCGGTGGAGGGCGACCCTTGGATTTTGGGAAAAATTTTTTTGATGGAAAACCGATTTTTGGGAAAAACAAGACTTTCAGAGGTTTCTTTTTCGGATTGGCTATCGGCGTAATGGTCGGATTGGTGGAGAGCCTAGTTTTCAGTTATCCCGTTCCGTTCAGTATTCTATTCAGCGTGCTTTCGCCTTTGGGGGCTCTCATGGGAGATTTGGCTGGTGCTTTTTTAAAAAGGCGCTTAGGAATCGCTCCCGGCGGTTTACTCCCGATTATTGATCAAATTGACTTCGCCATCGGCGCAATCCTGTTTTCGCTGCCCTTAGCGATGATGTATTGGGAACTGGCAATTGCGGTTATCATAATCACTGCTCCGATCCACTTGTTTACCAATTTCTTGGCGTATAAGTTGAAATTGAAAAATAACCCTTGGTAAGAATGTTATTCAAACTTGATGTTAATTACATTTTCCAAGAATATGTAAGCTAAAAGCAAGAGCGCCACGCCTACGATGAGCATCATGTATGCCTGTCTCGGCTTGTAGGCGTACTTTGTGCTTTGATAAATAGCCAGCAGGCCTATTAAGCCAATCATGTAAAGCGCACTGGAGATAATGCTTTCTGCCCCAAATTGGTCTCCTAATGAGCCTCCTAGCGAGCGACTGTAGATGAAATAGAAGCGATTATTAAAATAGGCATAGATTATGGGTTGTATGATAATGGCGTATAAGCCTCCGCCGAAAAGAAACACGGCAGACACTATTACAATTATGGAAAGGATGAAGGTTGAAGGTTGCGTTGTTGAAATTTTACGGAACCATCGGCTCAGCGAAAAAGATATCGATGAGGTTTGTTTCTTAGCTTTTTTTGCCATTTTTTACTTCCTCATTGTTAATCAGGTACTTCGCCACTTCTCTAGTCCATTCTCCTAGAAGACTCTTATTAATCTGACTTAAATATTCTTTCCAAGAAATCTTTAAAGCTTTTCTCCAAAAATCATACTTCTTAACTATGTTCTCGTAAGCTTTCAAGTGTAACGGGCAGAAATCTCTTCCGCTAGTTTCTCTATTGCAAGCTTTGCAGTTCAACGCTTTTTCTTCTCCCTTTTTTTAATGGACATTTGGGATTGAAGCACAAATTCCAAGGACGCTTCCTCTTCATCCAAATCCGTACAGTAGGCCAGCCGCAGCTTCTACAAACGTTGCCCAACGGTTTCACGAAGCCTCTCTGCGGAAGGGGAAAGGCGGTTTTGCAATTGCCCTCGAAGTAATTTGTGCAGCCCACGAAGCGTTTGCCAGTTTTTCTTGAATACAAAATCACAAGTTTTCCATTCTGGCAGATTGGGCATGCGCCGATTATGTTTTCTTCCAGTTTGGATTTCTTCAGCGCCTGGCTCAGCTGCGCGCCTATTAGTCTTTCGTTTTCTTTTAGTTTCTCTGTTACAGGCTTTAGAATTTCAATCGCGCTCAGTAGGACGTTTTCTCTTGTTTCTTTTCTCTGCTGAATCTCATTCATTTTTTCTTCAAGCTTTCTCGTTAGCTCGGGTGACACAACGGTTGGACAGTATTTTTTCAGAACATCAATAACTTCGAAGCCGAGGTCGGTCACCACAATTCTTTCCTCGCGAATATACTTCCTGTCGTATAGTGTTTGTATGATTCCTACTCTGGTTGCCTTTGTCCCGATTTCTTCCTTTTCCATTTTTCTGAGAAGACTGCTGGGATTGTACCTCGGCGGCGGCTTAGTAAACTTGTCCTCCGAAATTACTCTTTCAACGCTGACTCTTTGCCCTTCTTCCATTGGCGGCAAAGACGCGTCCTCTGACCGAGCAAAGGGCTTGTAGAAGCGAAGCCAACCTTCCTCTAAAGTCTGTCCTCCTCTGAGATGAAACTGGTTCCCATTAATGCTGATGGTAACTTTTACAGTTTGCCGCATCGCTGGCTCGCCAAAAGTCGCCATAAACCTTCTAACAACAAGGTTCCAAATGTTTTTCTCAGCGCTGTCAAGAGCTCTTTCTGGCAAATCTCCGGTGGGATGAATAGCGGGGTGCGCTGAATCTTCATTCTTTCCTTCGGTTGGCTTTAGCTCTGGCTTGGCGAGAAGTTCGGCGGCGAGTTTCCCATATTCGCGAGTTCTGCCTAGTTTCTTTAGAATCGTTTCATACCCGATTATTGATGGAAGTTTTTGGCTGCTGGTTCTCGGATACGAAATTAGCGCGTCCAAGTATAGGTGCTGAGCGATGTTTGAAGTGCGCATCGGTGTATACCTGAAGAGGCTGTATGCTTCGCTTTGCAGGGAACCCAAGTCGAAAGGCGGTGGAGGCATCTGCTGGGACTTTTTCGTCTCTATTTTTTCTATTTTACCGTTCTTCCCTTCGCAGGCATTAACTATAGCGCCAGCTTCTTCCTTAGTTTCGATAGCTTTCTTTTCATACTCTGCTTCAAAAACTGAGTTACCTATTACGATGGTGGCTTTTATGCTCCAGTACGGTGCTGGCACGAAACATTTTATGCTTCTCTCTCGTGTTGCGAGAAACTTGAGCGTTGGTCCTTGCACTCTTCCAGTGCTAAGCGTGGCGTATTGTCCACTCCAATTTCTCGCTGCTATGGTTAAGGCTCTGGACAGGTTTATGCCGTAGAGCCAGTCTACTTCGTGTCTTGTCAAGCCAGCCTCAATGAGGGAAAAATCCAGGTGCGGTAATGCCTCAGTGTACGATTTTTCCAATTCCTCTTTTGCCAGAGTGGAATATTTCATGCGTTTTGCATTATTCTCCTTGTTGCCGCAAGCATATTTCAGTATGCAGTACCCGATTATGCTGCCTTCAATATCGTAGTCGCACGCATCAATGAACGCGTCTGCGTTCTCCGCTAGTTTCGCAATGGTCTCAAGCCAAGTGCGGATTCGCTTTGCTCCGCGTTTGGCTAAGTATAGTGGAACCCACTGGTAATTGAAAACAGGATATTGCCCTCTTCCCTTCTTTTCGCTTGCAACCGTGTACAAGTGTCCTAAAGCTGGAACGACAACGATGTCGCCGCTTTTTTTTGCCACGTAATATGGGACTCCGTTATCCACAATTTTCTTAGCTTTTCCTGTAGCGTCTAGTGCTGAGGCTATTCTGTTAGCGGCATCTGGCTTTTCAGTGATGATTAACGTGTACTTTCCCAAACGCTGCAAACCACACTTGAGTATTGTGATTCAACTTTTCCTCAAAATAAGCTTTACAGCAAACAGTCAAAGGTTCTGCACTTCACGTTTGTGATATCGACCCTTAAAACATAAAAATGTTGAGAAAAACCGCAAAGTGAAACATGAGAGTACCACCATTTAGTAAAAGAAACAGCACCTCTTTTTAGCAACCAATAAATATGTCGTAGATGTTACTTTTTTTGTCATTATGGGAAGTGAAATGTAATGCCTCAGCGTGTTACTTGCCAAGGATGCAATCACATATTATACGACGGTCCGGAGCTTAAGCCTCCAGATGAAATTCTTCAGCAGTATGATGGAAAATGCCCTAAATGCGGCAAGAAACTGTCCTTGCTGCCCATTGATGTTGAAGTAAAACCCATAAGATAAACGGCGTTACAGTGAAACAAGCTTGGAAGAAACCATCCGAAAAAACCAACTAAACAGTCTCTCTGAAGAGACACACTGGGAAAAAGCCGCGAAAACTCGCATGGGCAAATACCTGACACGGATGGAAACAAACTTCATTTTCAACTCAGTTGACCCGTCACAAATGCACATCATTATGGATGTAGGCGCGGAAGCCGGCAGGTTTTCCATGCTGGCGGCAGACACCAACGCGACGGTTATAGGCATAGACATCGACTCTTATGGTTTGAAGAGATTGAAACTTAAAACCAAACACGTCAACATCATTCAAGCTGACGCAAGAAAAATTCCCCTAAAAGACGAAACATTTGACGCGATCTTCATGATTGAAGTTTTGGATTACATTCCTGAAGTAGACGAGGCTTTAAGTGAATGTCACCGAACCTTGAAATCAAACGCTCCGCTTATTCTTTCTTTTGGCAATAAGTCCAGCTTGAAATCAAAACTTAGAGAACTGCACGGAAAATCTTACAGACATTCCTATGGCATGGTCATGCGGTGCCTGTCCAAAACAGGGTTCGCGGTGAGGCGAAAAATAGGATACAGCTGGTTGCCTCTTGGCAGAACATCAGAAAGTCGATTGGTACCTTTTTTGGCTGTAATTGAAAAGCTTTTTGCATTGAGAAGAATTCCAAGTTTAAGCCCTTGGGTTATAGTGCATGCTGTAAAATCCAATCAGCCTCATCCTATAGATAACAGTCGAATTCTCGGAAAGCCATAAATAAATGACCATTGTGATATAAACAATTATTAACCACAAAAATAAATAAAGAACCTCATTAAGCTTATGAAGAGATGGCTCGCGTTGGGGATTAAGGAGACACTGAAGAAACGCCTTATCAACGGCCTTAAAGGCTTTGGAAGATTACGTCTCCAAATAAACCACGCGGCAATAATGTCCTATTCAGCTTTACTTCTAATACTCTTCATTGCCTTCACCATCCGCGTTCTACCTATACGCTGGGAAATATCCTCAGGCACCGTGCGTCTCTCCGAATTTGACCCCTATTACCAGTTCATTTTGACAAGAAAAATGGTGCAGGACGGTTTGCTGTCGCCTTATTGGCCTACTCCTTGGATAAACACGCAACAATGGTATCCCCAAGGCTTGAACATGGGTACATCGCTGCCTGCTTTACCTATGACCACAGCCGTACTCTATAATATTATAACTTTTCTAGGTGTGAACGTCGATTTAATGACGTTTGCCTCATTCATGCCAGCAATAATTGGCGCTATCTGCAGCCTTATAATTTATTTTGTCGGCAAAGACATGGGAGGAAAACCAACTGGTTTGCTCGCAGCCCTTTTCCTAGCGTTGGCACCATCTTTCCTCCAAAGAACCTCTCTCGGTTTTTTTGACACTGAAGTCCCAGGTATACTGGGGCTTTTGTTGTTCATGTTTATGTTTCTAAGAGCGATCGAAGAAAATAGACCTCTAAATTCATCGCTAAAATATACACTTGGCGCTGCGGCAGCATTAGCTTACTTCATTACGGCGTGGGGTGCAGCCTACTTTATACTGGATTTGACTGTATTTTTTGTTTTCGTGCTAATCTTATTGAAAAGGTACAGCCAACGCCTATTGCTTTCTTATAGCCTAACTTTTGGTGTGGCACTTTTCGTGGCGACAAAAGTTCCATACATTTCACTTGGCTATCTGACATCAGGTCCGGTGATACCTGTCGCAGGCGTGTTTCTTTTGCTTTGTCTTTCAGAAGTTTTGCGCCATAAAATATCAGCGAGAACGAAAGTTTTACTCATTATCGCATCGCTCGCCGTATTAGTTGGTGGTTTCGTTGTTGCTTGGCAGCTTGGTTACATGGAAAATATCGCAGGGAAATTCCTCACTGTTTTGGACCCGTTTCTCCGTGAATTGAACCCTCTCATAGAGTCAGTAGCTGAGCATAGAATTTCAGCTTGGGGTAATATCTATTATGAACTGGGTATAGGGATACTATTTTTCCTGGCAGGTTTGTACTTTACACTAAGAAATCCTACTAATAGAAACGTGTTCCTACTACTTTTTGGTTTAACATCACTTTACTTCGCAGCCTCTATGGTGCGTTTGCTTGTTATTTTTGCGCCAGCCTTTAGCCTTTTGGTAGCCACAGGAATTCTTGGTATACTAAAACCATTCTACACTTTGTTAAGAGAAGCACCTCACCTTGCCATAAAAACAAAACGTGGTCTAACGCGGATAAGCAAAGAATATAGCGGAATTGCCATTTTTCTGGTTTTCACTCTTATAGTAACAAATCTTGCTTTCTCCCCTCAAACTGGTGGCATGCCTAGAGTGTACGGTCAAGCCTATTCACCGATAACAATCAGTGCCGGCAGTCTTCCAGTAGTCCCTGCTGAACCAGTACAAGAGTGGCTAAACATGCTGAGCTGGACTCAGAACAATCTTGAATCAACAACTGTCGTATGCGCTTGGTGGGATTACGGGTACTGGCTGAGCATACTTGGGAACGTCACGACCTTAGCCGATAACGCCACGATAAATAACACACAGATAGAGAACATAGGCTTCATCTTCATGGCTAATGAGACGCAATCATTGAAAATGCTAGAAAAGTACAACGCTAAGTACATTCTCGTCTTCATCACTCTCGGCATAGGGCAATCGTCCGATCAGACGTATTATGTTGCTAGTTCTGCTGGTTTCGGTGACGAAGGAAAGTGGATGTGGATGGCGAGAATTTCAGGCGAAGCTCAGGATAGGTTCATTCAAGGAGGTTTTATCGATCGTAACTCGTCGTGGATTGACGAAACAGCCTTCGGTTCCGTCAGCAATCAGACCAACAGGTGGGAATGGAACGATTTGGGAAGGAACTCGACAATATATAAGCTGATGAGTTGGGCAAAGCAACGTTGGACAGACACGCAAGGCGGAGGCTATATCTATCCAGACGAGGCGGGCGTGCAACCTACATACTTTAAGGAAGCTTATTTCTCCGGCTTGGACTTGACTCTATCTGCTTCTGCGAATTATGGTTATCTCATACCACTGGTGGCTTTGTACGAAATTGACTGGCAAAAATACTATAACGCCACAAGTCCTACAAGTTGACAAATGAGGGAGCGGCAGCTTGTTTCCAAGAGTTCCAGACCAGCACAAGGCAGGCAAACCTGTAGTTCCAAACGGTTTAGGCGTACTCTACGTTCTATTCACCACTGTCTATCTTTTCTTGGTGTACTTTTTGGGTGTCATTAAAGTCTCGAATGGTGTTTCTGCACCATTAACTTTAGCCGTGTGCATCTTATTCGGAGGCTTTATGGGTTTGCTGGATGACTGGATGGACTTGAAATGGCGTTACAAGGCGTTTATGCCATTAATAGCCGCACTACCGCTCATATACTGGGCAATCACGAATCCTTTGACGCGTACGTCAATATCCTTACCGCTCATAGGCATGATACAATTCGGTGAAGCATACTATTTCATAATTATTCCATTAATCGTTATGATAGTAACTAACACTGTAAACCAGTTGGGTGGGTTGAACGGTTTGGAAACGGTTTGCCCAGCGATAGTCCTCATGGGATTAATGGTGTTATCGCAGTCATATCTAATCCTAATGCTCGGACCTTTGATCGTCTGGCTTATACTTGCTGGTTTTAATGTTCTGGGCAAGATTTTCGTTGGCAACACGGGTTCATTCGCCATAGGAATGACAATAGCCTCATATGCAGTAATCACGGACCTGAAACTGAGCTTGGTGATTTCGATTTTTCCCTACGTTTTTAACTCTGCTTTAGTATTATTGACTATTTTCTTTGTTAGGAAGAGAGCACGCGTTTCGTTTGACGGAAAGAAACTTGTGTCTGATCACAGGCGGAGCTTGGTTACGCTTATAACTTACCGTCGACCGTTGACTGAGCGCCAAGTATTTGCCGTAATTTCGTTACTTGTCGTGTTGTTCACGTTGATGGCAGTGGCTACCACGCTGATTTGAGCACCTTACGTTAGCTGATTCGCCATTTGTGGTGTTTTGCCTTGCAGAGGCAAAGGCTTCATGTTTGCTGCTACTGTCGAGTAAGTTTTAATAGGGCACTTGTGTGTGCATTATGCTATTGGGCGGGTAGGTGGGCCTCCACCCGTTCCGCCGAACAAACCCCGGTGTAGGAGGTAACAAGTTGAAACTAAAAACGAAAGATGTAGCGTTGGTGAGTATTTTTGCTTCTTTATACGCAGTGTTGGTCTATCTCTTTGCTCCCTTGTCTTTCTATGCATTACAGTTCAGGGTAGCGGGTATTCTAAGACCGGCGATTGCAAGAAAGTGGGTACTGAGTATAGGCTATGCAATCGGAGTAGTGGTGGGCAATCTTTTCAGTCCATTTTCTGGACCGTATGAGCTGGTTTTCATGCCCCTTGTCAGTCTGGTTGCCGGAGTTGCTGGTTTCATTGTTGCTCGAAGATTTGGCGGCAACTATTTTATTGCAGGCGCAATTGTCGCAATCATAGTTCCTGCAGGTGTTAGCTGGATGCTGAATCAACTTTTCGGTGTTCCGATGTTAGCGACATTTCCGTATTTGCTCGTTAGCGAACAAATAGTGTGTTTAGTTGGAGCGTTGATTTTCAAGTTTATAGAAATCAGATTCAAATGGTGGGAATAACAGTTGGCTGAAAATAACAAATGCATTGTAGTTCTCAGTGGAGGACCAGATTCAGCAGTGGTTGCTTTCTGGGCAAAAAAACAGGGATATAACGTTCACTGTCTAACTTTCAAATACGGACAAATAGCGGAGAAAGAAGTAAAACACGCTACTATGATAGCTGAACGCCTTGGCGTTCCAATCAAAATAATAGACATGAGTTGCTTGAAAGAAATTTTTGTTGGAGTAACTGCCCTTTGCGACAGGAATATTGAGATGACTTCAACTTTTACTAAGCCAATAGTGGTTCCTTTCAGAAATGCCATTTTTCTTTCAGTAGCAGTAGCCTATGCGGTAACAATTAGGGCAAAAAAGATCTTCTACGGGGCGCAAGCTTCCGATGCAAGTTTCTATCCAGACTGCAGGGAAGAATTCTATAAGTCTCTTGAGCGAACGGCCTGTTTGGGTACGGAGATGAAAATCCAAATCGAAGCACCGTTTAGTAATATTCCGAAGTCAGAGCTGATAAAGATAGGCAAGACCCTTTCTGTTCCTTTCCAACTTACTTGGTCTTGCTATTTAGACAAGGAAAAACATTGCGGAAAATGTGAGTCATGCGTGAATCGAAAAAACGCCTTCAATGAAGCCGAAATCGTAGATCCAACAGAATACGTTGAGTAACGTACGATTGAAAAAAGCATCATCCTAGGAATCTTTCGAGTTTAGTTAACCCAATTATTTCGTCAAAGCTTAGCCCCAACGCATCTAGAACTTGGTCGAAGGTGGAATGCAGGTAAGCGACGTACTTGTCAACGTCAACCTCGTTTTTCGTGGCTAATTCAACTGGCTTCACGTGAGGCTCTCTGACGACTTTGACGAAACTTATGAGGTCGCCTGCTCTCAGGTCGGCTCCGCTTTCTTTAAGGATTTTCGCGGCTTTAACGTGCTGAGGCGTTGTCTTGGTGTAGTGTTCAAGTTCTTCGCCTAAGACCACGTGAAACGCAAGTTCGTTGAGGCTTTCCCACTCTCTTCTTTTCAGTTGCATATAACGTTCGCGAACAATGTCGGCAATGTCCTTTTTCGCCTTTTCGAACTCTGCTGGATTTTTAACTTGCGCTAGGCGTTCTTTCATTTGGTTGAAGGCATCCTTGATGAAAGTTGGGGTGTGTTTTTTCTTGCCTGTTAACCCTTTAACGTCGACTGTGCCGTCTTCCAGAACGCCGAGGTAGTTCTTTTTGCGCGAGCTGAAAACCGCGTATCTGTAAACTTTATCCACGTCCAAGCTCATTTTCAGTTCATGCTCAGTCCAGCGGGCTAACTCTTCAACTTGTTCTTTGGAAGGGTTTTTGAGAAAGAGGCTGTCCGTGTCTCCGTAAAGAACTTGGATGCCTAATCCTTCTGCCCTGTTGAGTATCTGGGTTATGGAGTGCCTTCCAATGGCTGCTGTAGCTTCAGCCACTGGCGGACAGTACAAGTCGAAGCTGTCAGCGCCGAACACGCCGTAGCTGGCGTTTAAAATCACTTTCAGCGCCCCTTGGGTGATGTTGTACCAGCTTCTCAATTCGGTGGGCAAGCTTTTGTCTTTGGATTTCAGCTTGTACCATCGCACACGCAGGTCTCTCAGCGAACCAATTAGAAGGCTTTCCAAGGCGCGTTTTCTGGTGCATACCCAGTGCGGCGTGTCTGGTATCAAGTTGCGGCGGCATTCTGGATGCGGACAGAGGATTGATTGGTAGCCTAGGTTCCAAACTTTTATTATCGATGGGTACAGGCTTGGAAAATCCATCACAGCCACGTTGAAGTGGACTCCTAGAACTGGCTCGACAACTATGGCGCCCTTGTATTTTTTGCCCTTTATGATCGCCGTGGTTGCAGTTTTGCCTTTTTTGGCAAGTATGTCTTCAGCGTTTGGAATAAGCATGTTTCTTTTTCTGTGTTCGCGGTGCATGAAATTTCGTATCCACCGTGACACACCTTGACGGCTTACGTCTTCCATGGGCATGCTGCTGATCCGCGCCAAAACGAGGATTAGTTTCATGGCTAATTCGTCTTCGTAGCTTGTCAGTTTGAAAGCGATTTCTGAATCCCTAAAACAGTACTGGGCGAGTTCCGTGTAGGTTAGTTCTCCGAAGCCCTTTTCCAACCGAATTTTTTCCACTCCGATGAGAGCATTGCCCACATCATCCAACGTTACGTCGCGGTAACGGTTGTTGAAGGCGTAAATCTGAACTGACCTGTTAAAGAAAAACTTGTACAAATCGATGTGCACGCCATATCTTAACAGGCAGACGCGTTTGCCCACTTCTATCGGAATCTCGTTTTGTCTCATGCCGAGATTCAGCGCGCGGTGAAATAGGTAACGCAGGTCGAAATCGTCCCCGTTGAATGTTAAAACGAAGGGGTAGCTCCATAAAACTTCAAAGACAGCTCTGAGCAACTTCTCTTCGGTGTCAAAGTATTCGAGAGTCACGCCTGCGGGCAAACGTTCGCTTCCTTCGCGGACGCCTTCGCGTTTTAGAAGCAGCACTTTCTTCTGGTCGTCTGAGCTGTACACGGAAACGCAAATCACGGGATACGCGGCTTCTCGCGGGTCAGGTACCCTCGTGGATATGGGCGCGTAGACTTCTATGTCTATGGCTGCTCTGCGGAACTTGGGCGCTGGATACTCCAGCAACCGTGCCCATTCTTCGATGTATTGGAGTTCTTCGGCTGTAGCTTCTGGGAAAGCTGCTTTTATCTGCTGAAGCGTTTTCTCGGTTTGCTCCAGAATTTTGGGGACGAGGCTGCCGTTTTTGACTTCGTAAATCATTCCTGGCAAAAGCTGCTGGTCGTAGATGTAGCATTGGTAATATTTTATTCTGGCTTCCCAGACTTTTGCCTCTTCGCTGCTCGCCATTGTATCTGATATTTTGGGGAAATCCTCTGGAATTATGTCTCTTATGGTGCCTTGCGGTTTGCCTCCGACGGCTAAGGGATCATTGGCGACGATTTTAGTAACCTTCACGTTTCTGTCGAGCAACGGGTCAAACTTCTCTTCAAGTTCGAAGTGGTCAAAACCTTCATGTTTAACTAATCGGTCGATTTTTTCAAGCTCATACGGAGAAAGATTGGTTAGGCAGTAGGGTTTGTGCCCCGTGTTGTCATACCAAAAGTAAATTTTGCCACTTGTCGGCTCGTACAGTTTAATCAGCGCCTTACGTGAACGCCCGTCGTATGTTGCGGAAACGAAATACGACGGCGGCAGGTTTTCAGGCGCTACTGGCGGAAAAGCACGGCGTTTCTTCTCTTTTTTTGCATTCTCGTTGATGTCTGTGGGGGCTGGTGCTTCCGCTTTTGCCTCTTCCTTAACAGGCTTGTTCTGCACTTGAGAGTAGTAGTCTAAGCTTTTCTGCGCCATCTGCCTCTTGACCTTAGTTACTTCTATGAACGCTATAGACTAAAATCTTTACTGGCTTATCAATGTGTCACGTTCCCGGCGTCTTTAACTCTTATTTAGAACAGTCGCATTGTTTAGTCTGTGGAAGACATTGCTGAAGGACGCTTGGACAATTGCCATCGAAACGCTAAGTTGGATAGAAATGCAAAAACTAAGCGAGCGCATGGCTCTCGCCAGAACCGTGAAGCAATTGGGCATAAACAACCCAGACGCTATTAGGCTGGGCTACGGGCTTGTGGTGGAAACTGTTAGGCGCCAAAACCTCATAGACAAGTTCGTGAACAGCGTGCTAAAGCCTAAAACGATAAGCGAGTTCAACATGGGCATTCAAGCTTTTCTGCGGCTTTACGTTTACCAAACCAGAATCGCGAAGAACTGGGCTGAAATTGACTTGGAAGAGGCGAAGCGCATCGCGAAACTGGGGCGGGCGATTCTTGGCTGGCAAACTCTGAGAGAGATTGAGCCAATCCTAGGCTTTCTGCTTACACGACAAATAGAGCCAATCATGAAAGCCGCAAAGGATGAGGAAAAAATCGCGCTTCAAACGTTTCACCCGACATGGTTCGTGAAGTACTGCATCACACTTTTCGGTCGCAGCGAAGCCATAGCCTTCTTGGAAGGTAACATTCACGCGCCGCCGACCTGCATCAGACTAAACACTCTTCGCGCTTCGCAGGAAGAAATCATGGAAACACTCGCAGGAGAAGGAGTTAAACTAGAAAAAGTTGAGCTGTTGAAACACACGTACAAAGTCACTGGCACGAAGCAGCCTTTAACGAGGACAGCGAGTTACCAAGAAGGCTTATTCTACGTTCAGGATAAGGCAAGCTGCTATGCCACTGAAGTTGCCGACCCAAAGCCGAAAATGATTGTTTTAGATGTTTGCGCAGCACCAGGCGCCAAAACCACGTACCTAGCTCAGCTTATGCAGCACCAAGGCGTGATTTACTCAGTGGATTATTCTAAGCGGAGAATGAACGTGTGGAAAGAAGAAGTGTCCCGCATGGGCGTGAAAACGGCGGAACCGATAATCGCGGACGCGCGTAGTTCTCTACCCGTCGCGGCGGAAGCCGACGTTGTAGTTTTAGATCCTCCGTGCACCAGCACTGGCGCTTTTGGGAAGCTTCCGTCAGCCAAGTGGCGGCTTACGCCGCAGTCCATTGAGAAGATGGCTGAGGTTCAATGGCAGATGATCAATAGCTGCGCTGAAAAAGTGAAGTCTGGCGGAGTCTTAACTTACTCCACTTGTAGCATAACGGTTGAAGAGAACGAGATGATAATCGAGCGCTTCTTGAAGTGGCATCCAGAATTCTCGCTGGCGGAGATAAATCTGAAGATAGGCTTGCCAGGTTTAAGAGGGCTGGAAAAATGCCAGAGGCTTTATCCGCACATCCACCAGAGCAACGGCTTCTTCATCGCAAAACTGCAAAAAGAATAGCGCATCCAAGAATCAGCGCTCTCTGCTGAACAGCCATTCACGCTAAGATTCAACCTATAAATAAGGGGCTATAGTTTCCGAAGAGCACTAGTTCCAGAGTTGAAGGCTATTTTCATGATTTTTCTAAATGGCATAGAATTTCAAAAATTACCTTCGCTGCTTGAATCGCTGATGTTCCATAATCATAGTTTGGCGCGATTTCAACCACATCAAAACCCACTACCCGTTTATCGCATACGCTGCCTACGATATCAATTAGAGTGTGCGTTTCGATGCCTTCTGGCTCTGGGTTCTGCACTGCAGGCGCATAAGCAGGGTCAAGAACGTCCATGTCTATTGACAAGTAGATATTCTCGTACGGCGCAAGTTCTTTTCTAAGCCGTTGCGCGATTCGCGCTGGTCCTTCCTTTCTTATTCGCTGGGACGTGAAAAAGTCTATTCCAGCCTTTTCTGCGTAAGCTAATTCTTCTTTGCACACGGCTCTTGTGCCGACTTCAACTATCTTCGCTGGTTTCACTTCCTCGTTTATCCAGTGCATGAAAGTGGCGTGGGAAAGTTTCACTCCCAGAAACTCTTTGCGCAAGTCAAGATGCGCATCGAAGCTCACGACTGCCGTTTTCTGGGTTTTGGCACCTAAGCCTTTCAAGATGCCCAATGTTATTGTGTGTTCTCCGCCTACCGCTACTGGCTTCTTCCCTGCGGCTACAATGTCCTCTACCACGAGTTTCAGCATTTCAATTGTTTTCTTCGGGTCGGTGGATGCGTGTAAATCGCCCAAATCGTGCAAGCGCAAGTCTTCAACATCTATTCCAGTGTGGAAACTGTACGTTTCTATGTTCAGAGAAGCTTGACGAACCGCGTTTGGACCGAACCGTGCTCCCGTGCGATATGTGCTGGTAACATCGAAGGGAACACCAAAAATTACGTAATCGGCTTTTTCAAACGGTTTTTGTATGCCACTGAAAACGTTTGATTGCGAAACGAACAGTTCAAAGTGGCTCATAGTCGGATTCTTTTCCCTTTTTTAACTGCTTACTACTGAGTTGCTCTAAACCTTTTAAAACCTCCCATTCCACTAGCGCAGATTGATGATGAAACCTCCGTCACCGTTTCTTATATGCACGGCTGAACATTAGATTTATTAATTCTGCCCTTAATGCATAAGGTTAAAGGCGATTAAAGTGTCATTCGGAGCTAAACTCAAAACTGCAAACATCAGAACGTTGGCACCTGTTGCCTTTTATGGCGCAGTTGGGGTTCTATTTCTTGTCTTGTTGCCTTTAGCCAATTTTCCTCCTCACGTCGGTTTAACAGGCATCCTAAGTCTGATAACTGCTTATGGCCTTTTCAAGAAGAGGTTCTGGGCAACATGGTTGGTTGTTGCCTTATTTTTCGTTGCTACAACTTTTTCCCTGTACACTCTCGCTTACGTCATATTTAGCAATTGGATTGTGGGCATAGGCATGATTGCCTACGCTGTTCTGACATGGGTGTTCACAGCTTATACGCTGTCAAAAAGAAAATCATCAGAAACATAAGCCCAACTCACATTGCGTCTCTTAGGAGCACTACGGTAATTTCTTCATCCCTATCAACGAACTGCTGGTTTTCCGCTATTTCCACGAAACCATCCGCCTTAGCGAGAGTTGTTATGGCTCCTGAAGCTCCTGTTTCAACAGGCTCAGCCATCAGCCGATTCGACCTATCCCGTTTTAACTTAACCATAACAAACGTTCGCCTGCCCTTGGCTGAAAACATCCTAGCGCCAGCCACAGCCTTAACCGTGACAGCTTCCTCCACAGGTCTGCCAGACAAAAGCTGAATAACAGGGCGAACCAGCAGATGAAACATCAACAAGGCAGAAGTTGGGTGTCCAGGAAGCGAAAAAACTGGTTTTCCTCCTATCAGCGCTACGGTCGTGGGTTTTCCAGGCTTTACCGCTATTCCGCAAACGATTAGGCCTGGTTTGCCGAGAGAATCCACCGTCTGTGGCATAAGGTCTTTTGGACCCACGGAAACTCCACCAGAAGTTATCACCATGTCGGCACATGTCAAAGCGTGTCCCAGAGCCTTCCGCAATTCTGTTTTATCATCTGGAACAACGCCCAAATAGACTGGTTTTCCGCCGCTCTCCAGCACTGCTGCGCTTAGGCTGTAGGCGTTTATGTCGTAAATCCTTCCAGGAGGCAACCTTTTGCCAAGCTCGGTTACCTCTGCGCCTGTCGAGAGAACCGCAACGCTGGGAACCACGTGCACTTTTACTTTTGCCGCGCCTAAAGCAGCTAAAACGCCTATTTCCCGAGAACCCAGAACTTGCCCCGCTTTTAGGACAACTTCGCCTTTTTTTATGTCCGTTCCTTTTTTCATCACATTCTCTTCTCGAGTTACGACGCTGTAAACGCTGAGCTCATCATCCTCTCTATCAGTGTCTTCAATCATAACAACCGCGTCAGCACCTTCTGGAATAGTGGCGCCTGTGGCGATTTCTGCTGCTTCGCCCTTTGCCACGCTTATTTTTGGCGGTTCTCCCGCGTTCACGATGCCGCAGACCTTCAATTTTATAGGGTGATTTTCCTCTGCGCCGAAGGTGTCCTCCGCTTTTACTGCGTATCCATCAACAGTTGACCGATTGAAAGGCGGAATATCTAAGGCAGAAGCCACGTTTTCCGCGAGAACGCGGTTGTACGCTTCTAACAAGGAAATCTCTTCTGTGCCTAAGGGTTTAGGCTTGAGATGCAGGTTAATCGCCCTTTTTGCCTCGTCAAACGTCATCAATTTCCTAAACATCCTTGTTCACCGCCTCTATGCCTCCAAACAGGTGAACCGTGACAAGTTCGCCCTCTGACACGCCTTCCCTGTTCTCTGGAACGATAACAAAACCGTTGGCTCTCGTCATTGTTGAGATGGCGCCAGAACCCCGTGCGCTAACTGGCTCAGCGCGGAACTCGCCATTTTTGTTAACAACTCGGACGCGAACAAAAGTCTTCCTTCCGAGCGCTGTGGCTACTTTCCGTGCCATAACCGCCTTTATCACTGGCCTAGACTCTTCTTTTTTCATTCCAAGCATCTTGCATATCAACGGCCTTGCGAATACCTCAAAGCCCATGATAGCTGCCACTGGGTTGCCTGAAAGAACCATCACAGGCTTTCCTTCCAGCACGGCCAAGGCTGTGGGCATGGCTGGCCTCATCGCCACGCCGTGAACGACGACACCTGGTTTTCCGAGTTTGTTAACTGCGTCAGGAACCAAGTCGAGGCTTCCGACGCTGGTTCCGCCAGTCGTTATTACCGCATCAGAATTTAGGAGTCCTATTCTGAGCTTCTCAGTAATCTCGCTTACGTCATCTTTCGCTATGCCCAAATCCACTGGTTCAGCGTCCAGTTCGTGGCACATCGCTGAAAGCATTATCCTGTTAGATTCAAAAATCTGGTTTTCAGCAGGTTTGCTGCCTACCTCTACGAGTTCGTTTCCTGTGGCTAATATGGCGATTCTGGGTTTTTCAGCAACTTTGGCTTCGCTTTTGCCTAGGGCAGCGAGTAATCCTAAGTGGTAAGGTTTCAAGCGTGTTCCAGCTTTCACGGCATTCTCGCCTTTTTTGATGTCTTCGCCTTTTTTTGACACGTTTTCACCTGGCGCCAATTGAACCCAAACCTCGATTTTCCCATCATATTTTTGTGTGTTTTCCAGCATGACCACGGCATTTGCGCCTTTAGGAATAGCGTTTCCAGTCCACACTTGTTTCGTTTGTCCAGACCTCGCAATATCAGAATCGGTTAATTGAAAGAATGCTGGCTTAAACTGTGATGCGCCGCTGGTGTTTTCAGATTTAAGAGCGTAGCCGTCAACGGCTGACCTGTCAAATCGCGGCAGGTCTTCTTCAGCGATTATGTCTTCTGCCAAAACGCGATTCAAAGCTTTATGCAGAGGAACGGTGACTTCTCTACGCCGTTTGATTTGTAAAATATTTAACCAAGTTCGTAATGCGTCATCTGTGGATGTCAGTTTTTGGAATCCTTTCAACCTCACCAATTTGGTCTTCTCATAGAAACATTAGTAACTAACATAAAAAGCGTATCGAAGTGGTGTTGCTTTTTGTTGTTGTGGGTTTGTTCTCTAGCGCGTGGAAAAAACTATACCCCCTCTATAAATAGGTTCAATCAGTGCTTGATTCTGTGAAAAGCTATGAACTGATTTGCTCTCTGGAGACTATAGCCCCCTTATATAAAGACTGAAACACAGATTGAATTGCCTGTTCGCGATTGGCGCCCCAAAATGGTAAAAGACTCGACTGGTTCCAAAATACCCCGCAAGCGTAGACCGAGAAGCATCAAGATAGAGAACGCCTTTTCCTTGCATTCTGAACAGGTACCTGACTATTTTCCACGCTAAAACGGCAGAGACGCATTATTTTTTGGTAACTTCTAGAAGTATGTCATGCATCTTCATGGCGTCAACATCCAGTATCGGAGTCTCGCATATTACAACTGGGCGCAAATTGAATTCATCTATAACCTCAGCGAGCACTCGAAAGTCGGGACCATACTTTGCATCGTCTAGAATGTGGTGGCGCCTTTCGCCGGCTTTGTATGTGAACTCGATTTTGCTGAAGTGGCAGTGCATGTTCTGGGCGGCTTCGGTTCCCAGCTTTTCCTCAGCCTTCACAACTACCTTGCGAAAGTCTTCGGCACTTCTGAGTCCGCCTCCGCTTCTCGCGTGCAGGTGCGACCAGTCTATAACGAGTTGAGTCTGCTCGACCTCTTGGCAAATCGCAAGGATTTCGTCCAAAGTTCCAAACTGCGAATGCCTACCCATTGTTTCAGGGCCAAGCTTGACTTTTTCTATACCCAAAGTTTTCATGGTGTTAACGATTTCTCTCAATGCTTCTTTGCACTTCTTGAAAGTTTCCGTTCTGCCTGCGCGACTGTAAAATCCCATATGAAAAACCACGACGTACGCACCCATCCACTCCGCAGCGGTGGCACACGCAATTAAGCGCCGCTTACTTGCTTCGACGACTTCTTTCTCACCCGAGAGGTTTATGTAGTAAGAGCCGTGAAGGCTGAGCAGAACATCGTTCTTCCTTGCCTCAGCGCCCAGCGACTCAGCGTCTTCTCGCTTTATCTGCGGTTTCTGTCCCCACCGAACCGCCTCGTACTCGAAAGCGTCAAGTCCTTCTTCCCGCAAAAGGCCGGGGACATCAGATAACTGTGCTCCGATGATTCTGAAAAAGGGTGGAACTCCTGCTGGACCAAAACGGGGGCGATCTGCCATCCAACTCCCTCTTTTTCCACAATGGTTTACATGTGAATACGGTTTTCTTATTAAAAAGCATGGCTCTATATGTTAAATACTATTCCTTCTATGGATTGTCAAGCCCTAGCCCTCTTTTTTGAGGGGAGTTTATTTTTTGGCAGTATGGATTGTGAATGGTGTTCCGCGTCGAAATGGAACTTCGTTTCATAACGCCATGTTGGAGAAAATCAACAATCTGATTGCTTATCGATGATTGCCAGTTAGCGCGTAAACGCGAAATGCTTAAACATCTCTGCGTGAAAGTATTAGCGAATTTAACGCCTATGCGGCGTAGTTAAGATTAATGAAAAGAAATGCTGTGCCCGCGTTGAGGAGAAAAGATGCAGAAAGCAGACAAAAAAGAGACGCTTGAACTCTATAGAGACCGCAATACGCAGATGTTCCTAAGTAAATTTTTAAGTGGCGAAATTAAAACGCTTGAACCCGCCTTCGATCAGCAAACTGGCTATCGTTATCCAGCAGTAGAAGCCGTAGTTGGCGATGCTTCGCAGGTGGAACCTTTCTTAGACAAACTTTACAGTGCAGGGGTCTTGGAAAAGAAACTCTGCGACAAAGTTATTTTTTGCCCGAAATGCGGTTCTGCGAACGTCTCTTTTCATTATTGCTGTCCTTTCTGCAAATCTTTTGATATTCAAAAGAGTTCGTTGATTGAACACGTAAAATGTGGATACATGGATATAGAGACGAACTTCCGCGTAGGAGACAAGTACGTCTGCCCGAAATGTCACGAGGCGCTGAGAAAAATTGATGTTGATTACAGAAAAGCTGGAGTTTGGTGCAAATGCGGAGACTGCAACAAAAGCTTCGACATACCCGTGCCTGCAAACTTCTGCAGAAGTTGCAATGCGAATTCCACTTTTGAAGAAGTTCTTATAAAAGACGTTTATTCCTACACTTTGAAGGAGAGCGTTAGGGAAGAAGCCTCTTTACGCTGGTTTTTAGTCGCTCCTATACGGGATTTTCTCATAGAAGAAGGGCTAACGGTTGAAAGCCCTGCTTTTCTCAAAGGCAAATCTGGGACTAATCACTCGTTTGATATCGTGGCCTACAAAGGAGATGAATTACAGAAGGCGATAGTGGTTGATTTTGCAAAGTCGACAGAAAACATCGTGTCTGAACAACCAGTTATCGCTTTATTCGCAAAAATCTTCGATGTTTCACCTGAAAGAGCGTTCTTAATCGCGATTCCAAAGCTCAACGAGAATGGAAAGAAAATGGCAGAACTGTACAATATACAGGCGATAGAAGCTAAAAACCAGAAAGAAGCAGTAAAAGCTTTAAAAGCTAAATTTTTAGAAACAGCACCAAGTTAAAGCAGATAGGAGCAACTTAACGGTTTAATCACTTGTGAACACTGCTGTGTTTCCTCTTTCCGTAATGACCTTAACGTTATATGGTTTGTCTGGTAAAGTCACATTGCTGTAAGTATGTGACGTTGTATCTCCAGAATTGATGAATATGTTGATGTCGTATCTTTGATGATGTGTGGAATTGGTTATCCACAGAGAAATTATATGCAAAGTTGAAGAACCTTCATTCTTAAAGGTGAAAAGAGTTCCTCCATCCTTGCCTATTTTGAATTCAATCAGGTCTGCCTTGAAATCAAACTGTGCAGCATCAGCCTTAACTCCCTTAACTTTCATCTTCCAGTAGCCAGTGGCGTTTCTAAAATCAGTCGGGTTCACATTTATTGTCTGGCTCTTGTTTTCATCAGTGTCTGGTGTGCTGTCCGATGTGTAAGCTATATAGCCGTTTCCGCTTGTTGGATAACCACCAAGCGTATAATTGTAAAGCTGAAGTGTAACATTCACTGAACTGGTCGTCCACGCACTGTTAACAGTCCAATTTAGTTGGTTCCAATTTTCCGTATTACTTGAGCCTATGAACTCAACCTCGGCTACGTATTCGTCATACCAAGCATGTAATAGTGCAGCATCGATGTTCCAAGAGTCCTGAACGGTGTCGTTTGCTTCTGCACCGTCTTTAAATCTGATTGTGAAATTTTGGGATATCAAATAAGAGGAAACTGAAACGTTATTCCACCCACTCGTGAGGTCTGTGAACAAGTTCTGCCATGCTACACCGTCCCAGACATCAACTCGAATGTCCTCAGAACCCATAATGCCTCCATATATGCATAGTTCTGCGTTAGGCAGATTGTACGGAGCATTCGTCCATTGAACTTCCAAGTCTAGCATGCAGTTGTCCTTTGTTGCTTTGTACTCAACTAAATCAACCTTGCAATCAAATTGGGTGGTTGTTGCTTTCACACCTGTTATCTTCAGCCTCCAATTACCAGAAGCGTCTCTAAAATAGGTCGGATTTATTGTTATAGTATTGGTTTTTAATTCATCGGTATTCGGCGTTGGGCTTGACGTGTAGGATATGTAGCCATCACCGCCTGTTGGATATGCTTCTAAGTTATAGTTGTATAGTTGAAGGGTAACGGAAACGCTGCCTGTTGTCCATGCACTGTCAATTGCCCAGTCTAACTGAGTCCACGGTTGAGTGTCAAAGGAGGAACCAGTGAACTCAACCTCGCATGTATATTCACTTGCAGAAGTGTAGGTGCAGTAGATGCTGTATTCACGGCCTTCATGCGTGAAGCTTGCAGGGCTAGGCCAATTTCCATAAGTTGCTGTTTGATTGTGACCTTGGTTCGAGCTGCCACTGTGGTAGTACATGTAGACACTTTCTTGAGTATCTTGTGACCATGCGACTAGGACGTAGTTTGCGCCTGCCGTTAACGTCGGTGAAGTTGGGAAGTTGAAGGTAACCCACCCATCTGCATCAGGCGTAACTGTCTTTTCTTCCGTGCTGGCGATTAGAACGTGAGCGTCTGAATAAATCGCCGCTTTAACCTTTGCCGAAGGTTGAGAAGTGCAGTAGATGCTGTATTCGTAGTTGTTTTCTGAAAAGCTTGCGGGGCTAGGCCAAGCACCGTAAGTCTGTGACAGACTGTGACCTTGGTTCAAGCTGCCAGTGTGATAGCGCATGTTAATGGCTCCGCCTGCAGAGTCAGACCATGCTACTAGGGTATAGTTTGTGCCTGCAGTTAGTGTTGGTGGAGATGGAAAATTGAAGGTAACCCATCCGTCTGCAGAAACAGTCTTCTCCTCAGTGCTCGCGATAAGAGTGTGAGCATCTGAATAAACTGCTGCCTTAACTGTCCGAGACTCGTATGGGCTGTAGGTGCAGTAGATGCTGTATTCACGGTTTTCATGGTTGAAGGTCAGGGAACTAGGGTAGCTTCCGTTGTAGGGCATAGACAGATAGTGCCCCTGGTTCGAGTCACCAGGATGGTAGTAAAGATTCGCGTTGCCGATGTCCAAGAATGACCAGACAACCAGCACGTAACTGTTACCAGAAGTTACACTTGGAGGAGTGGCAAAGTTGAAGGTAACCCATGTTGTGCCTATGGGAACCAATTTTTGTTCCGTTTGGGCGACTAAGGTGTGAGTGCCTTCGTTGTAAATTGCAGCTGTCATGTTCTTCGCGGCGCTTGTGCATCGTATGTAGGCTGTTATGCTCTGGATTGTGCCGTTTTCGGAACATGTAAAGGATGAACCTCTGATGGTGTTTTCAATGGAAGCCGTAGAAGATTCTTGGACCGTGTGACCGAAAGTCATGTTTTCCACATCTATGTAGGTTGTTATGCTTGTTGCAACTCCATCATAGGTCGGTGCGAAACGTGCTCCTCGGATAGTGTTTTCTATGGAGGCGGTTGAGGATTCAATGCTTGCATCGCCGAACGTCTGTGGTGTAGCTGTTAACTCAATGTATGCGGAAATGCTTTGAGCTTGGCCATCGTTGGGCGCAGCAAAAAGCGAACCTGTAATCCTATCTTCTATACTTTGGGAAGACCCTCCGACGGTTGAGTTGCCAAAAGTGGATGAGCCAGAATAAGCAGAAGCATAGGAGCGGAACTGCATATAAACTCCATCGTCAGAAAACAGATTGCCAATTGTGCCAGAAGCAAGCGTTGTTTGATTTAGCAGGTTGTATCCTGATGGGTAATACTTATCTTCACTAATACCAGACTTCCCCTCTGTCAAAGTGTCATTGAATCCTTCATTGAAGGATTGTTGGGCTGGAAAGTTGCTGTGGGTTCCTATGCCATCACTGGAATCCACGTTGGATGCATTGTTATCTACAAAATTTGATGCGTCTGTTCCCGAGTAATAACTTCTGAAACTCATGTAGACACCGTCATCTGCCGTCAGATTTGACCCAGACACCAAGCTCGGTGACCCATTCAGAACATATTGAGAAGGATTATACGACCCAATGTCTCCGATAGGCGCAGCGTTGACGATAGCGATATTCTCTTGCATTTTTTCCCAATCAAGCTGATTCATTTGGTAACTCCAAAGCACCACATTGCCAACTATGATTACTACTAGTACTAGGCTTAGCATTACGACTATGACTGTGCTTATGCCTCGCTTGCCGCGTTTAAGGCGCTTTGTAATAGCTTGCAACATGAGTCCCCCTGTTCGTGACAATATCAATGTAGTAAAGTTCGCCAGAACTCCAATCATACTCGATGTTAAGCCAACCGTGTTTATTCAGCTCCAAACGGAAAGGCGGGTTCTGTTGGCTTGTGCGAGTGTGATTAATGTAAACGCCAGAAACGCGGATAGCTACTTTCCCTATATTATGCACGTAAACCTTAACCATTGCATCGTCAAACCACACGTCTTCGACTATGACGCGTTCACTCATGTTATCCTTGAGATTTGTCGTGATAACGTACGTTGCAGAAGTGGCAATAGCCATAGCTGCAACCGCGACCACCGTAAGCAAGAGGCTGCTGAGAACTGGCGTGATAGCCCGCTTATCACGCATAAATCTTTTAATCAGTTTTTTCACTTTTCCCCCTCACATGAAGAATCTTAGAGCCACGTAGCCTAGCAGCATCATAATCAAGCTATGCTTTAATCCAGCGCTTATCGAGCCTTCACCCATTTTTCCAGCAACAAGTCCGCCAAAGAAGCCTTGAATGAGCGTCAAGTGGAGGAAGGTTCGCTGCAAGTCCGTGGGCGCCATTGTCGACATTTCAAACAAAGACATGCCTTCTACGCTTGTGAAGAATGTTTTGAAAAGCAGCACTATCGTGAACAAGAACACAAAGAGAGCCACATAGATTATGGCGATGTATGGTCTTGTCTGCGTTTTGCGTTCCTTCTCAAGCAAAATGGTTGTTTGAATGAACTTGCCCATAGGATCAAAGACTTTTTCCACATGCCCTCCCGAACGGCTTGCTTCGAATACCATGGGCAAGATTCGCTGCACCAAAACAGTGCCAACCCGTTTTCCAAAGGCTGAAAGCGCCTCTTCAAAGCTGGATCCCCAAGACATCTGCACCGTCATCTTTTTCAGTTCAGAAGTCAGCGGACCGTAGTCTCTTTTTGATGCGTCGTCTAAAGCTTGAGGAAGAGTCATACCTACTTCTTGGGCTTGGACTAAGCTTCTGAAAAGGTCTGGCAAGTGTTCGTCTATGGCTTTTCTCCATCTGTAATCAATGTAGTTTAGAATCGCTATTGGCAAGATTGTTGCGAGAAGACCGAAGAACACAAAATCGTCCAAGGCTGCACCGACGCCCACAGCGAAGTAGCCGAAGAAGACTATGCCAACAGCTATCACGACTGAGACTGCGATTACGATTTTTTTGATTTTTTTCTCTATCTTCGGCATTTTCTACTACCATTTTGGTGACGTTGAATCCAAGATTATCAGGAATATTATGGCGCAAATTGGAATCGCAATGTAAGTCATGAGACTCAACAGTAGGTCGGAGCTGAGGCCGCCTAAGCTACCTCCGCCCAGCACTGACATAACCGAGAGCATTATGATTAAAAGCAACGGGGCTGTCAAAAGCAGTGTCACGTAGACTTCTGCCAAGACTGAAAGTGTATCGGAGAATTTCTTGAGGGTGAGCTTTCTCAGTTTTATATACGTTTTGAATTTTTCGCGAAGGTAAGCCGCCAAATTACCTCCACTATGCATGGTTGATATGATTCCCTCTATTATTCCGCGAAGTTTTTCCGAAGGCGTTCGGCTTGAGGTTTTCTCTAATGCAGAAATTACATCCAAACCAAACAGGTTTATGTGCCTGATGACATCTCTAGCTTCAGAAGACGCAGCTAAAGGCACCTTCAGTGTTGAAAGGGAATAGAAAATTTTTTCAGGAGAAACTCCTGCGCTCGCGAGAATAGCCATATACCCTGTCGTGAAGGGCAATTCGTCATCTAACGCTCGTTTATGCTTATCTGCACGGTAGATGGGGTAGAAGTAAAAACCGACGATTGAAAACGTCCCCGCAAGCAATCCTGCGCCGACGCCGAACAAGAACGCTGGCAGAAAAGGTATATGGAAAACGAGGAACAGCAAAAACGGAACCGCCACCGCAACCGATATGGTCGCTATGATTGTGGCAAAAACTGTCAAACTTACGTATGCTTTGAAGTTAATTTTCAACTCTGCCTTCTGTAAATTACTGTCTAAATCTCGAAAAAGAGGCAAGACGCGACTGATTTTTTCCCCGATTAACGGGTAAGCTGCCGAGAGGAGCTTTTCAAGCTCTGTCGTATGTTCTTCTTTGGTCTTTTGCGACTTTTGCTTTGGCGCTTTGAACACTGTCTGCAGTCTGGTTTTGAGGCGTTCTTGAAACGTTTTGATCTTTTCTGAGACGTTCATTTCAATCCCACTCTGGCTTTCTGAAAAACACGGTTCGGATTCGCGTAGTATTCCCTGATAACGTTTGCAACATCAATATAGCGGCGTATTCCCTGCTGCACCATCCATTCCAGAACAGCCTTTCGAGATTTCAATTCGCGAGTGACATCGTCTTCTGTTAAGCCCATCTTCTGCATATGCTTCTCTAACAGAGTGCTGTGTCCTGAAAATGAGAATCTGTCAAATTTCGGATTCCAGTGGAATACTTCTTCGGTTTGCAGCTCTTGTGTTTTGGTTTTGAGTTCTTTAATTTCTGTTGTGACGCTTGCTCTTCTTGCTGGTTTTCCGTTGACCTCGGTTCGCGTCATGACCATTATAACGTTGGTCATCGCTATGAGCGCTTTGGGAATATTCATGGGTTCGGATTCCAGCCTGTTTATGGCAGCTTCGACAGATTCAGCGTGCATCGTGCACATGCCCAAGTGTCCCGTCGCCATGGCTTGAAACAGCGTGTAGGCTTCTTCTCCTCGGACTTCGCCTACTATAATGTAATCTGGTCTCTGGCGCATCGCGGCTCTTAGAAGATCAAAAAGCGTTATCGTGCTTTGTTTGTCTTCGAATTTGAAACCTGACCTTACAACTGAAGGAATCCAGTTTTCGTGGGCAAGATTAAGCTCCTGAGTGTCTTCTACGCTCACTATCTTCATTTCGGGTTTAATGAACATGGATAGGCAGTTCAGTGTGGTTGTTTTTCCACAGGCTACGCCACCAGCCACCAATACTGATGCCCGGTTTTCTATAATGTACCACAAGTATGCGGCCATTTCTGAGGAAATCGTGTTGAAAGCAATCAGGTCCGAGATGGTTAAAGGATCAGCTTTGAAGCGCCTAATCGTGAAGGTTGAGCCTCTTCGGGTTATTTCGCGCCCGTAGGTCATTTGTATGCGGCTTCCTTCTGGAAGTGACGCGTCAAGAATAGGCGCGGCTATAGAAATGTTTTTTCCAGCGAGATAGGCGAGGCGGATTACGAAGGAGTCCAACTCCGCCGCGTCTGCAAACACGATGTTCGTCGGCAACGACTCGTAAAGTCGATGCCACACGTAGATGGGGATGTTGACGCCATCTGCGGATATGTCTTCGATCAAGTGGTCTTTCATTAAGGGGTCTATTTTTCCGTAGCCTATGAAATCTCTTATTATATAGTATGCAAGTTTGTCAACCGCTTCTGGGGGGATTTTTATCCGGTACTTCTTTACTAACTCTCTGATTTTCTGGTTTAGGTAATTTTCTGCTTTTTCCTTGCTCTCTATTTCTTTTAGGTTTACGTCTAATTCTTCCATCAAGAAGCTCTTTATTTCGCGGAGATGCTTTTCTTCGTCTGGCTGGAGAGTGGGTTCTATGATTTCGTAACGTGTTTTTTGGTTTTCCGGATCTTTAACTATTGCCGCGTATACGTATGGCTCCTGCAGAGGATAAACTTCTTGGAAAACAGCTGGTTTCTTCGCTTCGCTGCTTATTACAGCCACTGTTTGTGACTGCTCGAGAGTATCTAGTGGTTTTGCGTCTTGCTTCTTCTTCGTCGATGTTGTTCCTCCTTCGTTTTAGGATGTATGACGGTCTTGTCAAACATATAGTGCGTCGCAAGTCTTAATAAGCTATATGTATAATTAATCTTTACTAAAATTCACACAAAACCAGCCAACCAACCGACGCCTAAACACCAATTGATAACTTTCAACCGCTACTACCATCACGCGTGCAACCCTCTAAACTATGGACCTTGCAGTTTAAGAGAATTCTTACAAAAACTGACTTAAAGTTGGCACATGCACGTACAGGCGAATATAAATCGACAACGATAGAAGCCCAATGGTTATCGCCAATAGAGCAAAATCGCCTCGGTGAAGTTTCAGCACGTACAAGTTGGTGCGTTTCTTAGTGGCGCCCCAAGCTCGGGATTCCATGGCTTCAGCCAGTTCGAGGCTTCGGCGAATGGCACTCACTATCAACGGTATAAGCACTGGAACGTAGTTCCTGATTCTCTTCAGAAAGTTGCCTTTCTCAAGCTCTAATCCTCTGGCTTTTTGGGCGTCCATTATTGTTTGGGCTTCTTCTGCCAAAACGGGGACAAAACGCACGGCAGTTGTAAAGGCAAACGCGAATTCGTAAGGCACGTGAGTCTGCTCCAACGCCAACCCCAGATGGTCAGGAGATGTCGTAAGAAAGAAAACCGAAAAAGATTCAACGAGGTCTATAAAGCGTAAGGTCATTGCAGCCGCGGATTCCACGTTAGCTGCTGTCAGTACGTAGCCTTGACCAAAAAAGTTGGTTGCTATGTTGACTAAAAAAATGAGTGCAGCCAAAAAGGCGGCGCCACGTAGCGAACGAAGCCATTGTCTCTGGACACCCGCCAATAAAACAAAAGGAATCGGCAACAAGAAGAGGGCGATTAGAGGCAAGAGTTCGCTGAAAAGTATCGCTGCCACGAACACTGCGCAAACATAGATGAATTTTATTCTGGGATCTAAATTGTGAATGGGCGAGTAGACTTTTCGAAATTTTAAGCCGTCGAAAACGCTCATTTTCGCCTTTTCTCCAAAGTTCTAAGCAGCATGTCCTTTGCTTCGTAAATGTCAATTATGTTCTTCGGAAGCCCCAATGGTGTCAATTGTTTGAAGATTTGGGCTATCTGTGGCAGAACAATGGATGACTGGGCTAGAGCTTCCGGATTTGTGAGGATCTCTTTTCCTTCGCCATCAGCGACAATTTTTCCTTCCTTCATCAGCACGACTCTAGGGTTGCATTCAGCCACAAACTCTACATCATGCGTAACAATAACGACTGTTTTGCCCTGAGTCTGCATTTGGACAATAAACTGGCGCAGTTTCTCTTTTTGCTGATAGTCTTGACCTATTGTTGGTTCATCCAAAATTAGTATTTCCGGGTCCCATGCTAGGACAGAAGCTAAGGCTACGCGTTTTCTCTCGCCGCCGCTAAGCATGAAAGGCGAGGTTTTCCTGTACTGCGTTAACCCTAAAAGGTTCAAAGCCCAAGTGACCCGCTTCTGTATGGCTTCCTCTTCGAACCCGAAGTTTTTCAGTGCAAAGGCTATCTCTTCCTCGACGGTTTCGCTGAAAAGCTGATGATCAGGATTTTGAAAAACGAAACCCACTTTCCTCGCCAAGGCTGCAACGCTTGTTTTTGTGGTTTCAACTCCGTCAACACGAATCATCCCTTTTGAAGGTTTTAACAGTCCATTGAAGTGTTTGACTAGTGTTGTTTTTCCCGCGCCGTTTTGTCCCATTATGGCTATGAATTCGCCGTTCTTGACGACTAATGAGACGTGTTTCAGGGCCTCCACGCCGTTAGGATAGGTGAAATTAACCTCTTCAACTTCGATCATGCGGGTTTTAAAGCCTCCAGCAGCAGTGTGGTCATTTCGTCCGAAGACAACGGGGTAACATTGCTCAGGGCCATTCCGTCTCTTTTGAGCATCTGGTAGAGAAGCGTCGCCTTCGGGATTCCAACGCCGATGAGGCGGGCTTCTTCGGTGCTTAAGACTTCGCGGGTTTCTCCGTCCAAACAGACTTTTCCTTCGTCCATAATTATTATGTGGTTAGCGTACTTTGCGGTTAAGTCCAGCCTGTGCTCTACGAGCACGACGGTTATTCCGAGTTTCTTGTTAAGTTCGTGGATTACTTCGAATATTTTCTCTGCGCTTAATGGGTCAAGGAAGGATGTCGGCTCGTCCAGAACTATTATTTCAGGTTGCATGGCGAGGACAGCCGCTATCGCTACGCGTTGTTGTTGGCCTCCTGAGACTTCGTGAGGTGACCTTTCCCGCAGGTCGTAAATACCCGTGAGGTTCAGCGCCCACTCCACTCGTTTCCGCATTTCTTCTCTGGGAACGCCCAAGTTTTCTAGCCCGAAGGCGACGTCCTTCTCGATGGATAGGGCGAAAAGCTGGTTTTCTGGGTTTTGGAAAACCAAGCCCACGTGTTTCGCCATTTCGTAAGTCGGATGTTTAGTTATTTCCATCTCGGCTACGGTGATTTCGCCTTTTAGTTCGCCTTGGTAAAAATGGGGAATCAGCCCATTGAAGCATCGGCACAGGGTTGTCTTTCCGCATCCGCTTGGGCCTGTGATTAAAACGAAATCTCCCTTTTCCACTTTTATGGAAACATCGCTGATTGACGGTTTTGTTCCGCCTGGATAAGTGTATGTGAGGTTTTTTGTTTCTATTATGGCCATGTTTGTGGTGCCTGCCTAGGTTAAGCGCACTGTTTGCCCATTTAAGAGTAACTACTCATTAATGGTTAGGGGTAGTTTTTCCTTTAACAGCCGCAAACAACGTTTAAGTCCTGTTTCTATGTCTGCTGCGCCGTTCACTCCCGCGGCAGTGGCGTGTCCACCGCCCATCCCTTGGAGGCACTCGCCTAAGGGCTTGGCGATGTCTCTTCCTAAGTGTATGCCAGTTTTTGAGTTGAATTCGCGAGTGCAGCGTAGGCTAATCTCTATGTTCTCGTTTCTTTGTCCAGCCACCGCCGCCATGTGAGCGCCCAGGTCTATTAACGCTCTTGCCGCGGAGGCTTGGTAGGCACTGACGTGAGAGAAGGCGATTATCCACTCTCCCATTTTCAGCAGTTTGGCTCTTCGGCACGCCTTCATTCTCGCAATCCGCTCAGAAAAGTCCATGGGCAAAGCAAGCATGCGCAGCGTTTCTTGGGCGTTTACGCCTACGCCGCAAAGCTCCGCGACGGTCTTAAATGTTGAAGAGTTGGCTAAAACGAAGTGGCGAGTGTCGAAGGCTATGCCCAAAAACAACGCCTTGGCTTCATTTAAGTTTGGTTTTATGTTGAGTTGTTTAAAGAAGTTGTAGACTATTTCGCAGGTGGATGAGGCTTCCTCGTTGGTTACGCAGAGCTTTGCTATGTGCTCTGTTTCCGGATGGGCCGCGTGATGGTCAATCACTACTATCGGTATCGCAGATTTCGTCACTCTTTCAGCCAATTCGCCCAGCTGTTGGATTGTGTTGGTGTCCAGCAGAACTATGACCTGTGCTTTCTCCACGTTCGGCTTCGTGTTCACGGTTATGGGAATATGTTGTAGAAGGTGTTTTGATAGTCTGCTAATTCCCTGTCCAGTTCCAATCTCCACAGTCACATCTGGCCTGAGCTGCTTTAATAAACCCTGAAAGGCGTAAGCTGAGCATATGGCGTCGGGGTCTGAGTTGTGGTGGCATAACAAGAGAACAAAATTAGCTCGTGTTTCGTCTAGAATTTTGATGATTTCTGTGAATGTCATATTAATTTTCTCAGGTAGTTTTCACTAGCTTTTAACGCCTCTTTAACTGCTTCGCCCACAAGTTTGTCCAAGTCAAAGTCTTTCATTTGCGGCGATAACGCCATATCTATCTCAACCGTTAAGTTCACGGGTTTTGCACCGTCGGCCTCCACGCTTATGTTCAATTTCTCCACCATTTTAGAGGAAACTTTCGAAAGAACGTGTTTTCTAGCGGCGTGCTCCGCAGTTGAGCATAATGCTTCAATTTGTTCGGTGGTTAACTCGGGTATTCCCAACTCTTCCACGAGTTTCACCTAACTGGCTACGGCGAAGGAGGTGAAACTGGGCTAAGGTCTGCTTGAAGTTTTGTTTGGACCTCTTTCACTTGACTGCGTAGTCTTTCCTCTTGTCTCGCCAAGATTGTGCTTCGCGTGGTCAGCAGTTCTTTCCGTTCATCCAACTCTTCGATTACTTTGGCTTTTTCCGCTTTCACCAGAAGCGCACCGATTGACTTGTAAATCACGGCATCGTCAGCCGTCTTCTGTAACTCGGTTAAGGTCTGCTCGACTTCAGTTTGCTCCATCTCCACCTGTTGCTTCTGCGCCAAGACCGATTGCAGTGTCTGCTGCAACTGCTGAAGTCTCAACAATCGTTCCTGAACTTGAGGCGGTAACTTTGAAATTTCATCACTCACTTTATAGTCCTTCCGTCTGCACAGCAATAAGCACAGCACTTAAATAAGCATTTTCCAAAACAAAAGCCAAACATGCACTTCGCGCAATAGTTCAATCCATATTAAGAGGGTCAAGAGGAAGTTAACTCTTTTATAAGATAAGCAAAAATGTTCTTCTGTTAAAGTGTTGCATTAATGGTTAAGTATTATGCGTTGGCTATAACCACGAAATACTGGACGCCTAGGGAAGATTACGTAGACGAGATTATCAAAGCCTTAGGAAAGAGGGTGGATGACGGCGATTTTGTCGTTGTGTCTGAAAAGGCGCTTTCAACCGCGCTGAACAACATCATCGATGAAAGCCATGTCCGCCCCAGTCTCAACGCAAAGCTGATTTCTCGTGTATGGATGCGGTTCGTGTGGGGTTACTTTCTAGGCGTGATGTGCCATTTTGGACAAAGACTGCTGCAAAGACTTCGAGAGTACCCTCTTGACGCAGGTAGCCGCCACAAACAAGTAGCCCTACAACACGCGGGTCTTTTGCAGGCGTTGATGTTCGGCTCTGAAGGCGGCATTGACGGGTCCAATCTGCCATTTTCCTACGTAAGCTTGCCCTTGAACAACGCTTATGCGCTGGCAGAGGAGATTCGCCAGCGAATTTGGCTCAAATTGAGAAAGAAAGTCATCGTCATCATCGTGGACACGGACAAGACCTATTTGTTTGGGAACTTCCATTTTACTCCCCGCCCAAAACCGATGAAGGGCATTCATTCGCTTGGAGGAATCTGCTCTTACATCATAGGCAGGTTCTTTAAATTTAAGAAACGGCCAACTCCGCTCGCTATTGCGGGATGTAGCTTGCAGGCTGAAGAAGCATTGAAAATCGCCCGCATCGCAGACAGGGCAAGGGGACCAGGCTCGGGGGCCACGGTGTGGGATATGGCTGCAAGATTCAGAGTAGAGGTTACAGGCGTAAGCTGGGACATGCTTGCAAAAATTGAACACAAACCAATAGTCATTGTCAGAAAAGCATGAAGCAGAAGACCTTCACAGGCTGGTTTTTGAAGGGATAAGACATAAACACATGCTCCTCTTTAAGAGAAGTTATGGAAGAGACTAAAAGGCTGGATGCCTTTTTCAATCCTTGCTCAGCCGCGATTATTGGAGCTACCAAAAAGATAGATAAGGCTGGGCACGTGATTTTCAAGAACTTTGCCGATAACAAAACGAGAGGAATTTTTAAAGGGGAAGTTTACCCCGTAAACCCAAACGAGGAATCAATTCTCGGATTCAAATGTTATCCTTCTGTAACCGAGATTCCCGGAGAACTGGAATTGGTAGTGATTGTGGTTCCAGCGAATATCGTGCCAAAAATCATGGAAGACGCAGCCGCTAAAAAGGTTAAGGTTGCTGTGATAATCAGCTCTGGCTTCAGAGAAATCGGAAACATTGAACTTGAAGAGCAAGTGGCGACCACGGCTAAAAAAGCGGGAATACGCGTCTTGGGACCCAACTGTTTGGGCGTTTACTACTCAAAAACTGGGGTGGACACGCTGTTTCTTCCCGAAACCAAGGTTCTAACAACTGGAGACGAAGTGGTTGCTACTCCAAGGCCCATGCATGGAAACATAGCCATAGTTACGCAAAGCGGAGCCTTCGGCGTTGCCGCCCTAGACTACTTAGCGGGTCGCCAAGTTGGAATCAGCAAATTCGTGAGCTTCGGCAACAAGTGCGACGTGACCGAGTCGGAAATGATGCATTATTTGCTGTATGACAAAGAAACCAGAGCCATACTCCTCTATGTGGAAGACATACGATACGGGCGAGAATTCCTCAGAATAGCCAAAAAAGTGACCTTGAAGAAGCCAATAGTAGCCCTCAAAGCGGGAAGAAGCGTTGCAGGAGCAAGAGCCGCAGCTTCACACACAGGAGCCATCGCAGGCGCAGACAAGATTTACGATGCGGCTTTCGAGCAGACAGGAGTGATTAGAGCAAAGGACATGGAAGAATTCTTTGATGCTGGAAAGGCATTAGCCATGCAGCCGCCAGCCTTAGGCAAAAACATAGGAGTGCTTACTGACGCTGGTGGTCCAGGCATAATGGCGGTGGACGAATGCGAAAATAAAGGTTTATCCGTTGAGCGGTTTTCAGAAGAGACGCTGCAGAAATTTCAAAAACTCAAGGACCAAGGTGTTCTTCCCAAGTTTGCAGGAACCTCTAACCCAGTTGACCTTACGGGTTCGGTGACAGACGACATGTTCGAGGTTGCGGCAGACATACTGTTTCAGGACTCAGAAGTCAACGGCATAATTCTGCTTGGATTGCACCACGCGCCATCATTGCGGGAAAAATACATTGACAGCGTTGTGAAAGTCGCAAATAAATACAGCAAACCCATCGTCATGTGCGACATTGGCGAGACGGAAATGGCGCTGTACACTCGTTTCAGGTTTGACAAACTGGGAATTCCGTCTTACCCCTCGCCGGAAGACGCTGCAAGAGCCATGAAAGCGCTCGTTAGCTACGGCTTATACTTGAAAAAGAACAACCGCGCGGAAGAGTACATAAGCGAATTCTTGAAGAACAAGAATAAGGCAACCCAGTCTTAGAGGTTAACCGTAACCGTAATTTTGTCTCCATCCGCAAGCTGGAGCTTTTCGCGCAGGTTGATAGGGGAGATAATTTCTAAAACGTTCTCTGGATAGCCTGCAACCTCAGGAATTACTACGGCGCACTCCAACACGCCTACGAAAGCTTTGAAGATTTTTCCGCTGCAATAGCCTTCAGCAGGACAAATTTCCATGGAGGCTGCTTTTTCAAGCAGTTTCCTGCGCTTTGCGCTTTCTTCGGACAGCTTTATGTTTAATGTTCCATGGTACGGGATGAAACCGAGTTTTTCTTTTACCTGCTGTTTAGCCCATGATAGTTCAAGAAATTTTTCGCCTTCGCCTCTGCCAGAAAACACTTTGCCGCTGAGTTTTATCTTTTTCACTAGTTTAGAACCTCAAGAGACGGTTATGAAGAGTTATTTGTTGCGGCTGGCTATGTTTGTTCTTTTAACCATTGCGCAACTTTTTTGAGAACAGAGTCGGATGATATGTTGACCACTGGAACAATCATTTTTTCCTTTGTTTCAATAGTTGGCTCGTATTTTGGCATGAGCGAGAAGCCGACAAATGTCCAGTAGACCTTGCCAGTCTCTATCAGCGCCTTTGCAACCGCCGTTGTCGCAGCGGGAAGCGGAAAATACAGAAAGACTACGCCGTCAACCCAGTACAGTCCCGCCAGTTTGCCGCCAGCTATTATCGACGCGAACCGCGCTATTTCTTCAGGTGTTGAAAAGTATGTTCGTTCCATTATCACGATTTCTTTGAGGGGTTCATACTTTACGGTGACTTCGCTTTTAACCATAAACGCTCACCTAAACTAATTTGTCAGGAGCCCCCTTTTAACCTTGCCATAGGTGCGATGTTCCATGTTGCTATTGGAACAATTTTTCGGAATTTCGCTAATTGTGCTTTTTAAAAATGATTAAGGAATCAGTCTGATTAAGGCGCCAAAAAATCAAAAAGGAACACGCCCTATCCGATTTATTGAAGCTCTCAGTTAAAGGAGAATAGATATGACTAAAGGTTTACCTTGGACAGTTGAGGAAGAAGCATTGCTTAAAGCATTGGTTGATGCTAAAACGCCAATCGACGTTATAGCTGCAAAGCTTGGAAGGCAATCTGGCGCCATACTTGTTAAGTGCCAACGTCTCGGACTATCAACTGCCAGTCAGGTCACTGCCGCTGCTATTCCTTTGCCTGCGGAGTTGCCAAGCGTCGAAGAGACCTTGAAAAAACTTGCTGGCGCCTTGGAAGCAGCGTGCGCCCCTGCACTCAGCAAGGTGGAGGTTCAGCGGTTGCAGGTTGTTGCAACGTTGGCTAAAACGTACAAGGAAATTCTCGCTGACTACATCAACTACCGCGAAATTGAAGCTAAATTAAATGATATGGAGGCAAAATATGCCGCGCTACTACAAGAAAAAGCCACTAATGATGCGCCCCAACCAGATTCTAACCAAGTGGCAAAAAGTCCAGCATAATGATCAACTAATCGAAGAAGCTACGCTGGAAAAAACCCGAAAGCTCAGCGCTGACCCCGTTGACTTCTGCAAAGAAATCTTGGGCTTTAAGCCGTTTGCTTATCAAGAACAGTTTATCCAGATATTCAAAGAAAACCAATTCACAGCGGCGCGATGGAGTAGACAAAGCGGTAAAAGCTTCATCGTCGCAGCCCTGCTCCTATGGTACGCGACAACGCATCCAAACACCGCCATAGGAATTGTGGGTCCGTCTTGGCGGCAAACCAAACGTATCTTGCAACGTATAGCAAACTTCACCCATAAGTTGCCTTCAGGCATCGCTTTCAAGCCGCAAAGAACCCAAATCCACTTTACAAACGGCAGCACTATTGAAGCTTTTCCAAACAACCCTGAAACTATTCGAGGACCGACACTACATGTGGTGTATGCTGATGAGTTCAACTTTGTCCCCAACGACCAAGAACTGTACGACGCCATACTCTATACGTTAGGAACTACGGATGGAAAGTTCGTGTGCAGCAGCACCCCTTGGCACTCTGACAGCGTTTTCTTCAAAATTTTTACCCATAAAGACTTTCAAGACTTCAAAACCCTCCATGTCCCAGTAGAGAAGGCTACGGAGCCTAACGGTCCATTGAAACCGAGCATAATCCAGAAAATCAAAACGCAAATGGGCGATGACCCCGCAAGATGGCGACGCGAGATGGAGGCGGAATGGGCAGAAGACGAAGATGTCTGGCTAACCCAAAGCCTAATCGCATCATGCATCGGTACATCAAAGAACTGCGACAAAGAACTACATGAGTTTAACCCCGAAACAAGTTACAATGGCGAATTCTTCGCGGGGCTGGATTTGGCTCAAACCCGAGACTACAGTGTCCTCTCTGTAGTGGAAAGGCAGAACGATAAGCTGTTTCTGCGTCACTTAAAGATTTTCCAGCAACCCACGGTGTACGCAACCGTTTTAGGCTACGCAAAAGCGCTGCAGGACCGCTGGGGAGGATTCGAGAAAATCCGTGTAGACTTCACACGCGAGGGACCCAGCATCATTGCAGACATGGAGAATGCAGGCATCAACAATGCAGAAGGCGTAAATTTCAGTGTGCCCCGCAAGAGCGAAATGGCAAGCCTGCTCAAACAACGCATGGCAAACCACCAGTTCTTCTATCCCATGATGAGTTGGGAACGTCCCTATCGAGGAGACATATGCACTGAACTCAACGTAGAACGCTACAGCCTGCACAAAGATGGCACCATAGGCTACCACCACCCAACAGGCACACACGACGACGTATTCTGGGCAACAGCACTAGCAGTATACGCCACAGCAAACATGGAACCAGAACCATTCCTAACAATCATACCCCGCTAAGAGACTCTTGGGTTCCAATCGAGGTTATCGTTAGAGCTGGCTTAATAACTGCAACCACTGGAGACAGCTATGAAAGTTTTCAGAAAAACGAGAAAGCTACGGGTTTTCAATCGAGGTTGTTGCCATCTCGTTCAACCTCTGTTTCCAACAAACTTAGGTATTTTGGCTGAACGGTACGGTATCATTTACGTTTATTGAAGAGTTTCTTGTCGTCCATTTCACAAACGTACTCAAATCCGACTTCGAGAAATTTGCAGGCTTCATTTAAAGTTGAAGCTACTCTTACGGCAAAGTCAAGCTTCCTTTTCTGAATACTTCATTCTATTTCCTAAAATTACTTTATAGGAAATCAGTAATAAATTGCGAAGAAACGCAAATTCGCTTTTGCGTATTTAACCTAGCTGCTCATTTTGCAGGTTTCAAAAGACGCATTCATCCATAGACATAAACGATGGGCTGCATAGTTATTTATGGCTCAGTTGGCGGCAAAAGTACGATGGCGAACCATCTACAACCTAGAGAAATTATCCTTAGCTTATGCGAACCTGAAGAATTTTCCGGCAGGGAAGCCCATTCAACTCTCAATCGAATATCAAAAGCGATGCACGAAGCAGTTTTGAATCGTTGCAGTTATTTTGAAAAATCCAAAGCAGTCTCAATCTTCTACAATCTGTTCGACGAAGCCTGTTGTCACATCTTTGAGGGTAAGCATTTCCAAAGTTACGACCTTCCGTATATAATCAAAATGGAGAAGGCACCGACCATCTTCCGTTATCTGTTGGAAGCAACAATACTATCCTCGGAAATTCAGCGGGACGAATTGACTGAGAAAGAAATACATTTCTTAGTAAACGGTGCTAGTATATTTTTGGAAGCGTGCGTGTATTCAAATTATTTGTTCAGAAATGATTTCAAAGGCGGTTTTGCAGTCAGCAAAAGCGGTGATATCACCTTTCAAGACAATGCCCTAGTTAGAAAATCCGAAGAGGATTTCCTTGGAAAGATTGGCCTAATCAGTGAGAAAATGGTTTCAGGTGCAGACAAGCTAGAACTGTTAACCAATCCAAAAAGAGCCTCTTTGAAGGGGGATGCTTTGCCATATGATCCGCTCTTTAAAGAAACGTACGGTGTTAAACTATCTACGATAGTCGGGTGTGCTGAATCAATCGTTTTTGACGTGTGCAAGAAAAAGTTTGGCGTTGTATCTATTTCTCAGAATGAGCTACTCAAGAGAGTTAGAAGAAAGACGCTTTATGGAAAACAAGATATAAAGAAGGCACTCCGTTTCCTCGAAATAGACAAAGGTATGCTTTCGACAGGTTACCAATACTATAGATTCTACGATGCACCAATAAGTGTGTCCAAACGACCGATAATTCGTTTGTTTAGTGGTTCTGGACAAAAAGGCGACGTGGTTTATCTCGGTCGAAATGTTTTGGCTAGAGCAATTTTGCTCCTCTTTGCTGATATAGACATGGGAATAATAAAGTTAGGCGATGTTGCCGAACGTTGGAAAGAGGAAAAGGGTCCTGAGTTTGAGGAACACGTTAGGTCGATGCTTTTCGACAAAGGCTTTCGAGTTCTTCGAGTAACCGATTCGCCGCCTGATGTTGGTGAGATCGACGCTGTCGCCTTTCACGAAAAGAAAGGGGTGCTTCTGATTGTTGAAGCAAAAGCACCCAGAATTGACCTCTCGATGGAAAAAGCCAAATTGCATTTCGAGAGGTCTAGAAAATGGTGCCAAAAACACGATAATAAAGTCAGATGGGCAAAAGAAAATGCTCAAATGCTGATTAAGCGATTGAATCTGCCTGAAACGCAAGTAAAAGAAGTGCTTGGGATAATAGTTACCCGGGTCCCTTGGTATGTCGAACCAGACTTGCCCTACTTAATAGTGAGTATTGATGAATTTGACAGAATGCTAGACCGCTTCTCAAGCCCTCGTTAACTAAGACCAATCAAGAAGAATTCAGTTTTTTTGGTATTTCAATCGTCTTTTTTCCCATAACTCAACCAAGTCTGTATCTTGCCCTATTTTTCGCCAGTTTTCATGAAAGCTTTTTGTTGCGTCATAGAACTCAATCTTGTTATGAAGCAGGAGCTTTAAGGGGTTAACATGCCCACAAAGCCCTGTCGAGGCAATTACTTTGTCATGACTTTTTTCCTGAGACAAGTTGAGTGACCTAATATATTCAAAATCCTGATAAACCCAACCAATTAGAACTTCTAGCTCGGTAAGAGACTGTCTTATGCACCACTCTGAGAATGAATTGTCGCTAGTTACAAAGAAAAACATCGAATCATAAATAATAGAGCCTAACTGCCCAAGTGCAATAAATTCCGCATAACTCTCTCTGGAGCTTTGAAGTTCAGGTTCCGCCATTCTCAATAAGTTAATGATTTTCTCGAAATTTTTAAAAAGCCCAATTTGTTGCCTTTTCAACCCCTCAAATCGGGGGTCATTTCGAAACTTTTTAACAAATTCCACATGAGCTAAATATTCATCGTAGTTGGTAAGACTATCGCCCAAGAATTTTGTCATATGAGGGTTGCTTGTATCTGGAACCTTCAGAAAGGGACTTACAAGAGTGCTCACATGGCAAGCTTCATGAAGAAGAATTCCATCAAGCACAATTTCTTCTTTTCCCCTAAGAATACGGGGGTTATAAGTCAAAGTCAACTTTCTTTTCTCATCAAAACTCACCTGAGCATTAACTGGTTTTTCAGTTTCAAAAAGTTGAATAGCAGAATAATGAGCATTCACTTCTCTTAGTGAAGCTTCAAACCTTGATAGAATGCTTTTCGCGAATAATTTAGAAGGCGTGACAACACTCTTGCCAAGGTGTCCAAGTGTGTGACCGCGAAAATCTTCCGCAGGTATTGTTCTACCACATCGATTGCATTTAATCATTTTTTTCTTCTTCGGCACTTGAATCTCTCATAAATCTACTAGTTTTGAGATTTATTAATGCTGTGAAGTATCGGCATTCCCAATCAGTCAGCAGTATGGAATTATATAGTGATTTTCGGAACTTTGGTTTAACTTTATTAAAAGAAAAAGAGGGAAGAAGACGCGGGAGATGTCTCCACTAGTAGCATGTTCCGCCGAACAGAGGGTGATGGATGAGATTGATGCTATTGTTTAACTATGCTAAAAATGAACAAATCTGGTTAGTCATTTTGGGTGTAGACCATTTTGGTGGCGCTTTTGGGTTTGAACTTTTATTTGTTGTTTATGCTGCTTGTGGCAATCTGCACAACCAAAACAAACAGCAGAGCCAAACCAAAACACAAAACTCAACCAACCGAACAAACTAAAAAAGAAGTAGTGCACACCAAAACACACCACCACAACAACTAAACAAAAACAAACACAACATAACACCACAACGCAACAATGGGAAAAAGTTATAGCGCAGACAAACATTAAGCCTTCACCAACAGAAGGTGTACGATTTGCCAGAAATCCGCGTAGCACTTGTGGGCGTAGGCAACAGCGCATCCGCTCTCATTCAAGGAACACAATACTATAAAGATGCAAAAGAAAACACCACAGTATCAGGGCTTATGCACGTGAATTTTGGCGGCTACCACATACGCGACATAAAGTTCGTTGCCGCCTTTGAGGTGAACAAAGACAAGATAGGAAAAGACCTTTGTGAAGCCATATTCACCGCGCCGAATTGCTGCACAAAATTCGCAGATGTCCCACACTTGAACGTGAAGGTTTCTCCAGGCCCAATCTTGGACGGTGTGGCTGAGCACATGAGAAAGCCTTTCAACGTTTACGATGACAGCGGGTTTAACACGGCGGATGTGGTGAAGGTTCTGAAAGATGTAAAGGCTGAGGTGTTGGTCAACTATTTGCCTGTGGGAAGCCGAGAAGCTACGCGCTTTTACGCTCAAGCCGCCATAGACGCTGGATGCGCCTTCGTAAACTGCATGCCAGAATTCATCGGTTCAGACCAAGAATGGAGCAAAAAGTTTGAAGCTGCTGGACTCCCAGTAGCAGGAGACGACATAAAAAGCCAAGTAGGCGCAACTATCTTGCACAGGAATCTGGTGCGGCTTTGCTTGGACCGCGGCGTCATAGTTGATGAAACATACCAGCTGAATCTCGGCGGAGACACGGACTTCTTGAACATGACCGTGGAAGAAAGGTTAAAAACAAAACGAGTCAGCAAGACCGAGGCTGTCACAAGCCTCGTGCCTTATAAATTGCCCACTAGGATAGGCCCATCAGATTATGTCGCTTTCCTGAAGAACAAGAAGATATGTTACATAACGCTTAAAGGAAGAAAATTCGGCGACCGCCCGATAACGATAAACGTCAAACTTGAGGTTGAAGATTCGCCCAACAGCGCGGGCGTCGTCATTGACTTAGTAAGAGCCGCAAAATTAGCGCTAGACCGAAAAATCGGTGGCGCGCTGCTAAGCGTATCCGCATACGCGTTTAAGCACCCGCCGATTCAAGTGCCTGACCCCACAGCCAAACAATGGGTGGAAGAATATATTTCAGGCGTGAGAGAACGCTAACACTTCCCTTTTCTGCAGTCTGGTCAGCGAAAAACACTTAATGAAAACTTTTAAGGGTCGAAGGTAAACAGAATACTCACTATTTAGAGGTGCACAAACATGGTGAAAGTAGACGGATACGAAGTGCCAGAAGAGCTATACTATTCAAAAGATTTTGCTTGGATAAAGATTGAAGGAGACAAAGTCCGCATGGGCTTAACTGACTACGCCCAAAAACAACTCCGCGAAATCGTTTACGCTGAGCTGCCCGCAGCGGGGACAGAAGTGAAGCAGAACGAGCCTTACGGCACAGTGGAGTCGGTGAAAGCCGTTTCCGATTTGATTGCTGCCGTAAGCGGAACGGTGGAAGAAGTCAACGAGGAAGTTCAGTCGAAACCTGAACTCCTGAACGAAGACCCGTACGTGAAAGGCTGGCTACTCGTTGTGAAACCTGCGAATCTGCAAGCAGAACTGCCCAACTTGATGGATTTCAACCAAGCAATAGAGTGGCACAGGAATCAGGCAAAATGAAGGAAGGCTGATGGTTAAGCGTATAGTAATAGTTGGAGCCAACGCTTCGGGGGTGGAAGCGGCGTCGGCGGCGCGCAAGAAAGACCGCACGGCTGAAATCACGCTGATAACACAGGAAAAAACTGCGGGGTACTCACGCTGCGGTTTGCCTTTCGTGATAGGCGGTCAGATAGCGAGCTTCAAGGACCTAATAGTTTATTCACCAGCTTACTTTCAGATGCTGAAGTTAAACTTGAAAAACGAGATGAAAGTCACCGCCATAAACACCAAAGACAAAACAGTTACCACCGTTGATAAGGCTGGCGTCACAGAAACGCTGCAGTACGACAGTTTGGTGCTGGCAACTGGTGCTGACGCGTTCATGCCGCCGATTAAAGGCCGTGAAAAACAGGGAATACTCAGCCTCCGCACCCTCGAAGACGGAGAGAAAATTCTAGAAGCAGTCCAGAACGGAGCAAAATCAGCAGTAATCATGGGTGCAGGCTTGATTGGGCTGGAAACAGGCGTTGCCCTGATTGAGCGAGGATTAAAAGTAACCGTTGTTGAGATGCTGCCGCAGATATTGCCGCAGATGCTTGATGCGGACATGGTGAAGATGGTTCAGGAGGCGCTGCAGGAGAAGGGCATGCGCATTCTCACTGGAAAAGCTGTTGAAGAGTTCCTCGGTGACAAGAAAGTGACGGCTATAATGGCTGGCGGCGAGAAGATTGAGGCAGACTTGTTCATTAGCGCTTTCGGAGTGAGAGCGAACACTAAGCTTGCGGTTGACGCAGGCATACCGTTGGGCGAATCTAAAGCCATAAAAACAAACGCCAGAATGGAAACCGACGTCAAAGATGTTTACGCTGTAGGCGACTGCGCAGAAGCGCCGAACATAATTACTCACAAACCAGTGTGCGCGCAGTTAGGCACTGTCGCGGTTAGACAGGGAAAAGTGGCAGGGGCAAACGCTGCTGGCGACTACGCGCAGTTCACAGGCGTATTGGCTTCGGCGGTAACGAGACTTTTCAATATGGAAGCAGGCGTAACGGGTTTGACTGAAGCCGCAGCGCAACGAGCTAGAATGGAAGTTGTCACTGGAACCATAAGCTCCAAGACGAAGGCGGATTACTACCCCAACGCTTTGCCCATAAAAGTAAAGCTTGTGGCTGAAAAAGAATCGCAGCGTATAGTAGGCGCTCAGATAATCGGCGGTGAAGAAGTCACGCAGCGCATAAACGCCATATCATTCGCCATACAAAAGCAGATGACCGTGCGCGAATTAGCTAAAGCGGACACGGCTTATGCTCCGCCATTGTGCGAAACGTGGGAACCCATGGTTTTAGCCGCAGAAATGGTCCTCATGAAACTCCGCTAAGTCTCCTCTTTCCTTTTTTCCTCTTTCTTGTTTTCGTCGGAAAATTAATTAAGATAGAGTAGTTGATAAACTCGCAAAGCACAGGTGATTATAAATGGCGATAAAAGTAGGAATTAACGGATTCGGAAGAATTGGAAGACTACTTTACAGAGCAGCAATCGAACGCAACGCAAACATAGACTTCGTAGCCATAAATGACATTGCAGACGCCAAAACCCTTGCGCACCTATTGAAATATGATTCAATACACGGAAGATTCCCTGGAACTGTTGAAGCCAAAGCTGATAAACTGGTCGTCAACGGAAAAGACCTGAAAGTCCTAATGCAGAAAGACCCAGCGATGCTTCCATGGAAAGACCTTGGCGTGTACATGGCTGTAGAGTCAACAGGACTGTTCACAGACCGCGCAGCCGCATCAAAGCATCTACAGGCAGGAGCAAAAAAAGTACTCATTTCAGCGCCAGCCGAAAACCCAGATGTCACAATAGTCTTGGGAGTAAACGACGAGCAATACGACCACGAAAAACACAACATCCTTTCAAACGCTTCCTGCACAACCAACTGTTTAGCCCCAGTAGCAAAAGTATTAGCCGACAACTTTGGACTCGAAAAAGCGTTAATGACAACAGCCCACGCGTACACAAACGACCAGAGAATACAGGATTTGGTGCATAAAGACTTGCGCCGAGCAAGAGCAGCCGCACTGAACATAATTCCAACAAGCACAGGTGCAGCAAAAGCAATAGGCTTAGTTCTGCCAGCATGCAGTGGAAGAATGAACGGCATCGCCTTGAGAGTCCCAACCCCAGACGTCTCAATCGTAGACTTGACAGCGGTGCTGGGAAAAGACGTCACCAAAGACGACGTAAACGCCGTATTCAAGAAAGCCTGCGAAGGTCCGTTGAAGGGCATACTTGAATACACTGAAGATCCGATTGTCTCGTCCGACGTGCTGCACACTACGTACTCAGGAGTCTTCGATGCTTTATCAACAATGGTTTTGGGCGACAAAAGCAACTTCGTTAAAGTACTCGCGTGGTACGACAACGAGTGGGGCTTTTCCTGCAGAATGGTCGAACTAATCGAGCTAATCGGCAAAAAAGCTGGTCTCTAAACTCTCTGAATACTAAACTTTAAAACCTTTCCATCCATTTTTCTCTTTTTAAGGAAGCGTGAAAGTATGGCGAAGTATCTAACATTAGACGATGTTAAAGTCAAAGACAAAGTTGTCCTCGTAAGAGTGGACTTCAACTCAGAAGTGGATCCTGAAACCAAAAAGGTCACGAGCGACGTGAGAATTCGAGCGCACGGAGAAACAACCATAAAGGAACTGGCAGAAAAAGACGCCAAAGTCGTGGTTTTAGCGCATCAAGGAAGGAAAGGCGACCCAGACTTCATACCGCTTAAACAGCACGCTGAAATTCTAAGCAAAATCCTGAAGTGCCCAGTTCAGTACGTTGACGATGTTTACGGTGAAAAAGCCAAAAACGCCATTAAGAGCCTGAAAAGCGGCGAAATCCTTGTTTTAGACAACGTGCGAGGTTTTGCGGGAGAAACCAAGGAAGGTACACCTGAGCAACACGCGAAGACCGAGCTTGTCCAGAACCTTGCGCCACTGGCGGACTTGTTTGTTAACGATGCTTTCGCTGCAGCCCATCGAGGGCATGTGTCAATGATTGGCTTCACTGCTGTGTTGCCAAGCGCTGCGGGTCGCATTATGGAGCGCGAACTGAAATCCCTTAGCAAGGCGTTGGAGAAGCCGGAGAAACCGTGTGTGTACATTATGGGTGGAGCGAAAGCGGATGATTCCCTTGAAATCTCAAAATACGTCCTGAGCAATAACATAGCGGATTATGTGCTGACTGGCGGTGTGGTTTCGCAGGTTTTTCTCGTCGCGAAAGGATACGACTTGGGCAAGGGGAACATGGCTTTCTTGGAGAAAAAAGAGCTAATGAAACTGGTGCCAGGCATAAAAGAGTTGATGCAGAAATACCCCAAGAAAATCATGGTTCCAGAAGATGTCAGCATAGACGTGAACGGCAAGCGAAAAGAAATCACAATTGACAAGTTGCCCACGGAACACTCCATCTTCGACATCGGAGCCAAAACCATCGCGAGCTACAGCAAACTCATAGCTTCAGCAAAATCCATCGTGTTCAGCGGACCAATGGGCGTTTACGAAAACAAGGAATTCGCTGTTGGCACACGAAAAGTCTTCGAGGAAATTGGCAAGTCTAAAGCCTTTTCGCTTGCTGGTGGAGGGCACACCATCTCGGCGCTGCAGGAATTCGGCTTATCCAGCAAAATCTCTTACGTGAGCACTGCTGGCGGAGCGTTAATCGAGTTCTTGATGGGCAAGAAACTGCCAGGCGTTGTGGCTTTGGAAAACGCGGTTAAAACCAAAAAAATCTAAACAACCCCTTTCTTTTTCTCTTCCTTGTTTTTCATGTGTGCTTTAGCGCGTGGAAAAATCTATAGCCCCCTTATTTAAAGTATAAATAGGCAGAACTAGCTGCTTGGAGAAGACTATAGCCCCCTTATATATAGTTCGTGCATAGCTGGTGTTTGACTGGCAGGCGTTTTTCGACTGCTCTCTGCAGAAACATGTCAGGGCATTGGTACGACGCGATCACAAGCCTATTTCCTATTATCATATAATAGGAACATTTTCCAAAGCGGAGCGCTTAAAAATACTTCAGTTAAACACTGCACTCCTCAAGGAAACAATACTAAAGGCAATATATGAAAAAGCAGCTTTGAAAGTCTTAGTTTGATTTTAAAGATGTTCTAGTGGGTTTTAAAATATCATCACCTGTTTAGCCTTGCTAATTCCGACTCTACTTCGGTAAGTTCTTTAAGCTGTTCGGCATATAGTTCTGTTACTTTTTTGTAAAACCATTTGTAAAAATTGTTGATTAGAGATTGATATTCATTCAAAACCAGTTTCAAATCGATTTCTTCATGGGAATTAATATATTTCTCAGAAGCTCTTTTCCATTTTTTCCATTTGAACAACTCTTCCTTTTGCAACAATATTCTCTGCTTAAACTCTGATTTGCTAAAAGAAATTTGGCCGCTAAGAAGAGGTAAGCCGATATGCTGGGAGAATGTTCTCAAATCCCTAATAAAATTCACACAATCATTACTTAGCAATGTCTCTTTCTCCTCGGAATATGCTTTGTTAAGTTCAGCACAATTCAGATCTTTGCAGAATTCTCTGTTATGTTCTATTAATGAATATATGCTTGAAAGATAGTTTTGAAGAAGTCTTGAGAGCTCCCTGAGAAAAGCATTAAGCAATGCTCTATTCTTTACATCCCAGATTTTCAAATCGACCTCGTACTTGGCTATTGCAGAAGACAATTCGTGGTAGTTTCTATTTACGGCATACTGTGAAGTAGCTAGATTGAGGAGCATTCTGAAAATCTTCATTCCTTCTAGGCTCTCACGTTTCTTAAGCAATTCAAAAAATCTCTGCCCATCACTAGCCATGGATTCCACCTGTGTCTCCTTTGCTTTTTATGTATTTCCTATAATGTAATTTTAGGAAATACAACACATACAATACACTGCTGCCAGAACAGGCCTTTTGATCTACTTCAAGAAGCCAAGGCACTAATCGAGAATGTCTTGCATGACAAATTAAAAATAAACCCACTTACTTCATAATTGTAGAGGGACTCAGCTTTGACTGATATAGTATTTGTGTTTGAGGTTCATCAGCCGCACAGGTTGAAGCGTAATTTATTCTGGGAAGGCAAAGTCTTCAAACGCTTGAAAAAAGAAGAACTATTCAATTACTATTTCGACAATGACGTTGACAGGGAGATTTTCAAAAGAGCCGCGAGAAAGTGCTATTTTCCATCCAACCAGATATTACTCGACTTGATTGATAGGCATAGGAAGGAGAAAAGGCAGGTTAAGGTTTCATTCAGCGTTTCAGGCGTTTTTTTGGAACAGTGTGAAATGTTCGACAAAGGGCTTCTGGAAAGCTTTCGGCAACTCGCGGATACGGGCTGCGTTGAATTCTTGAATCAGACGTATTATCATTCGATTTCAAGCCTTTACCCCGAGAAAGACGAGTTTATTGAACAGGTGAAAATGCACAGGCAGGCAGTGAAGGACCTGCTTGGTTTTGCGCCTAATGTTTTTGAGAACACCGAATTGCTCTACAACAACGCCATAGCGCGAATCGTGGAGAATCTTGGTTATAAAGGGATTTTCACGGAAGGAGTGGAGAGAATACTTGGCGAAAAATCGCCAAACTACCTTTACACTCCAAAAGGCTGCGAGAAAATCAGAGTCTTACTGCGAAACTACAAGCTGACAGACGACATAGGCTTCAGGTTCTCAGCAAGATGGTGGAGCGAGTGGCCGCTGACAGCAGACAAATACGCACGGTGGCTAGCCGCCACGCAGGGACAGTGCATCAACATTTTCCCAGATTATGAAACCTTCGGCGAGCACCACTGGCCAGAAACAGGCATCCACAGCTTTCTGAGGCACTTGCCCGAAGAAATCTTGAAATGGGAACACTTGCAGATGGCTACGCCTTCAGAAGTCATAGAAAAAAACGCGCCTATTCCAAGCGAGATTGATGTTCCCGAAACTGGCGGAACCGTTTCTTGGGCTGACCTTGAAAGGGACTCAAGCGGATGGCTCGGGAACGCCATGCAATGGGCGTACTACACAAGCTTGCGGAGACTTGAACCCATAATCAAAGAGGCTGACGACGAAAAGTTTCTCAAGTTATGGCGTTATTTCCAAACAAGCGACCATCTCTATTACATGTTCACTGCTGGCGGAGGACCAGGAGAAGTCCATTCCTATTTTAGTCCCTTCGAGTCGCCGATGGACGCGTTCGTGGCGGCGCAGTCGTTGATATTTGACTTCGAAAACAGGCTGAGAATGGCAACTTTGACTGCGAATGAACCCTTCTTATTCCATACGGGCGTGGGAGAAGGAAACTTCACAGGCGTGATGTCGTGGAGTTTAAAGGGATTCATAAAGGCGCTTCAAACAATCGACATGAAAGCAGTGGAATTTCATAATCGCCGCGGGGACTTTGAGAGCTGGGCAGAACACTCGTTGCAGGATGAGGTTTTGACACGGCAGCTGAAGAAAACCAGAACTGCAAAGTTGGAGGAAGAAGCTCTCAGAAAGGCAATAATCAGCGTTGCGGAAAAAAGGTTTAACGAATTGAGCATGCAAGTGCAAACAGCAACCAAACTTTTTTGAGAGAAAGTGCGTGCGTATGCGTTTATAAGAGAAAACTGCGATATTCACTGCATAGTTGAGGTACGAACGAAATGAGAGAAGAGCTTCCGTTTCCAGAAAAAGTTTTACAAACACTGCATAACCTATGTTCAACCGCGGCTGATTTGGCTAGAAGAGGAGAAGAGGTCGCGCGAATTCTGCAGCATGACCCAGGAGAGATAGAAAACATTCTAGACGCGTACAAATCAGAGGGATTCGTGGAGAGTTTCACTGATAACGAAGCTAAAAAGCGGTATTATCTTACTGGAAGGGGAATAATCAAGGTCTGTTCGCTTTTTACGTAGTGAAAAGAGGATGCGGGTCATAATTTTCTCGTGGGAGTATCCACCTCGAATAGTTGGTCAACTTGCAGTTTACTTAAGCGCGTTGGCGACGCAACTGGTTAAGAATAGAGTTGAAACGCACGTTGTCACGTACCATGATTCTTTGACTGGCGCGGTTGAAGAAGCAAACGGAGTGACAACAGTCAGAGTGCCAAATCCTGTTCGCACGCACATCGGTGTTTTGACTTGGGTTTTAACTCTGAATCAAGAAGTGGAAAGAGCTGCGGCAAACATCTACTATCAAGCGAATAAGCAGGTTGACCTTATAGACGTTTATGACTGGCACTTTATACCTGCCGCGGTGACTTTAAAAAACGCTCTTGGGATACCGTTTGTTTACTCGGTTGAAAGTTTGGAAGATCACCGTTCTCCTCCAGCAAATTCGCCTTTCAACATGGCTGTCAAGAGTATCGAGTGGCTGGGCTTTTATGAAGCGGAAAAAGTGAGCGCAAAATCAGAATGGATGCGAAGCGAGATTGTTAGGGTATACAATGTTCCAAGAGAGAAGATAAAGGTTGTTTTGCCGAACACGCGTTCTTGGATAAGGGAGATCTTGGGGTTATACAGCGCCGTTGCGGGAGGTGCAGGAAGCAGATGAGCCGCACGCTAAGCGTCATGATGCTCACTTGGGAGTTTCCGCCTAGAGTTATAGGCGGAATATCTCCGCACGTTTTTTTCTTATCCAAAAGTTTAATGAAGAATGGCGTAAAAGTGTACGTGGTGACGTGCGATTTTCCCGGAGCGCCAGCGCATGAGACCATTGAGGGCGTGGAAGTTTACCGAGTAGATTCGTACAGAAATCCATCTCCAGATTTTGCCACGTGGGTTTACTTGATGAATGTGAACATGCAGAAAGAGGCTGCTGCGCTTGCAGGCAAGTTGGCGGATAAAATTGATGTTGTCCACGCTCATGACTGGCTTGTGGCAACCGCTGGCATAGGGTTGAAGCATGTTTTCAGAAGACCACTTTTGGTTACAATGCACTCGACCGAGATTGGGCGGAGAGAAGGAACCCACACGGACACGGAAAAGATGATTCATGAAACAGAAGCTTGGCTTACGTACGAAGCGTGGAGGGTGATTTGCTGTAGCGAGTACATGGTTTCACATGTCAAGTGGGCTTTTGGGCTTCCCAGCGACAAGTTGGCGATGATTCCGAACGGCGTAAACACGCAGATTTACGAGAATGTTGAAAAACAAGATTTGAAGCAGTTTCGAAGCAGGTTCGCGTTGCCTGAAGAGAAAATTGTGCTTTTTGTTGGAAGACTAGTCTACGAGAAGGGAGCGCACGTGCTGGTTAACGCTATTCCAAAAATTCTGGAAAAAGTTGACGCTAAATTCGTAGTTGTGGGCAGCGGTTACATGAAGGAGCAGCTCTCGAACATAGTTAGAAGCATGGGTTTGGAGCGCAAAGTGCTTTTCGCAGGGTTCGTGGAGGATGAAACTTTGCTTAAGCTGCAGAAGTGCGCGGATGTTTCCGTGGTGCCGTCTCTGTTTGAGCCGTTTGGGATAGTTGCTTTGGAGGCGATGGCGGCGAAAAGCCCAGTTGTGGTGTCCGACACGGGTGGTTTGTCGGAGATTGTTGAGCATGATGTAACTGGCGTCAAGGTTTACCCGAATAATACTGACTCGCTAGCGTGGGGAATAACCAAGATTTTACTGGATGAAAACTACAAAAACCGCATCGTGGAAAACGCGTACAAGAAAGTGCAGGAAAAATACGACTGGGACAAAATAGCGCAGCAGACAAAGCGGATATACGAAGGCGTCTTGGGCGAATACTCAAAGAGCTTCTGGGCTTAAGAGAGCGGAGAGCTAGCGCGTGAAAAAGACCATAGCCCCTCTATAAATAGGTAGAACTTTGTTGTAGAACCGATATTTGACAGTTGGAGTTTTGAAGCCCATCCATCGACGATACTAGACAGAAGACCTATTTTCCGATGACTTTGACGTTTTCAACCAGCATCCAAGGCGCGATTAGCTGCCCCATTTTCCTGTCGTTGCTGGCTATTGCGCTCACGTTTTTTAGCACTTCAAAGATGTTGCCCGCCAACATCACTCCTCGGCTGCAGTGCACTATTTCGCCCTTCCTAATCTTCCATGCAGGAGTTGCGACAACCGAGAACTCGCCGCTGACAGGGTTGCTGCTGTGCGCACCCTGCAAGTAATAGATTATCAAACCGTCGTCCACTTCACTCATAAGTTGCTCTGCCTTTTTGGTTCCAGGCATTATGTGGAAGTTTGTAGCCTCTATGTTGGGTGTTGACAAGTACCCAGCCCTTGAAGCGTTTCCAGTGCTTTCCCTGCCTTCTTTCTTAGCCGCGTAATTGTCGTATAAGAAGTTGCGCAAGACGCCTTTTTCTACAAGAAGAGTTTTTTGGCGCGGAACACCTTCGCCGTCAACCGTTCCTGTGCGGAGACCACCAGGGAATAAACCGTCATCGTAGATTGTTACCGCTTCAGACGCGACTTTGGCGCCTATTTTGCCTTTAAACGGCGACTGGTTCCGCTGAACACTGTCAGCCTTAACAGCGTTGATTAACGTGAAGTAGAGGAGTTCTTGCAGCGCGAACTGTGTCAGGATTAGCTTAGTGGTTTTTGTTTCGATTCGTTTGGTTTTCAGTGCGGAAACTGCAAGGCGCGCCGCTTCTTTCCCAACCCATTCAGCGTCAACATCGTAGCTTCTTTCAGCGTTGAACTCGAAGCACACAGGCGTCACCGTGTTTCCTTCTTTCGCTACTGCCGCCAAACTGCATTCAATTATTGTGCCTTTGTCAAAGCCTGCGATGCCATTCGAATTGGCTATGGCATTGGACAGATAAGCGGTGCCAGCCCCACCTTCGATGGGAAAAACACGTTTATCCGCGTTCGCAGCGGCATCCAACATGACAGAAGCGACACCCCCCAAGTCTTCAGAGCGAAGTTCAAAGATTTTGTAGTCAAATGTTTTTTCCGCAGAGGCATAGGGTTTCTTTTCGGGAAGCCCTTTCCAGTCTTGGTCGGGCTTGCTTGCTCTTGCGGCGCTTAAAGCCTTAATTATCGTGTCTTCGATGGCGTTTTGGCTTTCTATAATGTTTGTGTATGCAAAGCCTATTGCCCTGTTGACTGAGACCCTGACGCCTAAACCGCGGTCGATTATCCTGCTGCTTTTGGTGATTTGGCCGCGTTCTATGCCCACGCTTGTGGCTTGCCCCTCATAGACGTAGGCTTCGGCTTCCGCAGCACCTTTTTTCAAGGCTGCGCTCACAGCATTTTCGGCTAAGCGTAGCATTTCGTCTTTTTCAAGCACTGCCACCAACAGTCACCTCTCTAACTCTAATGTGCGGTCCACCATCGCATATAAAGGCGGTCTGGCCTTTTCCGCATCGTCCAGGCCCCAGTTCAAAGTCTTTTCCGACAGCGTCAACCTTAAAGAGCGTTTCAAGGGTGTTGCCGCTTATAGAAGCGTCGCGAACAGGTTCGCCTATTTCGCCGTTGATTATTTCGTAAGCTTCTTGGATGCCTACTTGGAAAGTGCCGTCTACGTTAGCTTGTCCGCCCCTGAAACTCTTAAAGTAATAGCCAAAGCGTATGCCCTCCAATAGCTCTTCGAAGGAACAATCTCGCGGCGCCATGAACGTGTTACACATGCGAATAATCGGTTCAACTCGAAAATCCTCGGCTCTCGCGTTGCCAGTGGGTGCAACGTTGAATTTTTGTGCGGTTTCACGGTTATGCATTAATCCAGTTACAACGCCGTCTTTTATGAGGAGCGTTTTCTGAGCTGGAACACCTTCATCATCATACTTGAAAGAGCCGAAGGCACCGTTTATGGTTCCGTCATCATAAAAGGTAACCACATTTGAAGCGATTTTCTTTCCAAGGTTACTCGCCAACACCCCTCCAGCCAGTGCCAAGTCAGCTTCAGCAAGGTGCCCAAAAGCCTCGTGGACGAAAACTCCTACGACGTTGGGTCCCAGCACCACGGGGAACCTGCCGCCTTTAGGAGTCTTAGCCTCTAACTGTTCGATTGCGCGTTTGGCCACTCTCTTGCCTATGATTTCTGGAGTTTCAGCGTCAAACACCTCGTAGCCCGCTGTGGAGCCTATTTCTTCTCTGCTGAAAGTGAAAACATCGTTTTTTACGGCTGTGGCGGTTATTCTTGACCAAACATAAAGCTTGTCTTGTTCTATGCACGTGCCTTCGCTGTTGGCGAAAAGGTTAGTGCCAGTTAGGTCCAGATAGTCTATCGTGCAACTTTTGACCCGCCTGTCATAGCCCAAGATTGCTTTGTTTATTGAGGATGCGGTTTTTATCTTATCTTCCATAGCGATTTCCGACGGGTTTTTCTTCGGTTTGACTTGAACACGGTCTTCCACTGTTTTGGTTTCCGCAAGCCTTATCGGCGTTTTTAGCCGCGCACTCACCGCCTTCGCCATCTTGCAAGCGTCGGAAACGGCGCTCATCAAAGTTTCAGCGTTAAAGGAGCCGACCGACGCGAAACCCCAAGCACCATTCACAAGCACGCGCAACGCTACACCGCTTTCGATGCCTTGCCTGGCGGCTTCAACTCGTCCTTCTTTCAGGGTGAGCATGGTTTTGGAAAGATTTTGCACGCGGAGTTCCGCGTATTCGGCTCCAAACTTGTGAACAGCCGCGTCATTTATCTTAGATAGAATGTCTTTCAAGAGTTGCCTTACCTTCTGTAGCGAGTTAAGATATGAGTAATGGTTGAAGGAATAAAATCGTTTTGTTTCATTTAAAGAGCAAGAACAGGAGGACAATTAAGATTGAGGATAAAATTAGGAAAACGAAAGAGTATTCATGCTTTTTGCATGGCGACTCTCATTTGGCTGGCAAAATCGTATTCTTCAGGTGCTCCTTCAAGTTCAGCCCTGCGGCGTACACCATAGCTGGAGTAGATATCATCCAAGATTTTACTCTCAACTACGCAGGCGCCTGAACTTAAGAAATCTTCAAGGCCTCTTGCGAACACATCGATTTTTTCCGAAAATTCACTTTGACTTAAAGAGTAGTGGCGTTCTAGGTACTTGTATATTAAAAGGGTTGCCTCTTCTCCAAACACGTGCTTCAGAACACGGTCTATGATTCTGAAGATTTTGTCTTCTTTTTTTCTAGGCAGTGCTTCCATTAGGTTCCCAACGTCAGTATCTCGTGTATTGCGACTTAATAAGCATTGTTGGAGAGACGTTGAACGCAAATACACATAAAACAACATAGAAGCCCATAGTCACCAGAAATCGCCAAGATTCATCTGTTGAACCCTTTCACGGCGAGGCTTCTCTCCAGAAGCAACTTCACCCAAGATGAGTTTCCCATACACGCCGTCATATCCAGGAACAACGCTAACTGAACCCGCTCTAACTCTGAGGACAGCGTCAGCAACCCGTGCCTCCACAACCTCGTTCAGCGCTTCCTTTGAAGCATCGATGAGCACCTTGTATTCATCGCCGAATTTGTCGATAAGCAAATTGTAGATTTTCCACACTGCTTGAGTTGAGGGAGAATCAACGTTCAAAGCGGTGGCTATTATTTCTGAAAGGGGAAGCAGCCGCATGAATCCCGGCACATTGTTAGGCCTAAAGCTAACAGGTCGGTCAGCAAGTTCTTCTACGCGTTGTTCAACGCCCTTTGTAAGTTTCCTGCGGCAAACTGGACAGATACTGCCAAGTTTTTTTGCTTCCTGCGGCGAAAGGGACACATTGCAGTTACGATGACCAGTCCAATGATACTTCCCATAAGCAGGGTCAGTTTCGATGGTGAACTTGAAACGCGCAGGGTCTTTGCTGCGAACAGCGTCCACAACTTCGAGATAACTGATTTCGTCAAGTTCAAAGACGTTGGCTTCCCTTCCGATACGCCAAGGCCAAAAGCTGTGGCTGTCACTGTTCGAAACTAGCGCAAACCTGTCAAGCTTGCTCAAACGCCAATTCATCGGCGGGTCAGAGGAAAGACCCGTTTCCAAGGCGTGTATGTGCCGTGTCATGTCCTGATAACACTCTTCAACGCTGTTAAAGCCGCTGAAAGCCCCGAACACGCTGAACCAGGGCGTCCAAGCATGCGCGGGAAAAATCATGTTCTCACTCGAAGTCTGCATCACTTCTTCCACTAAGTGCGGAGCAGTCATGTTTAGCATGGGTCTGCCGTCCGCGCCTAAATCGCCGTATTTTTTCAGCGCATCGTTGATTTGGACAACGACTTCTATGCTGGGCGTCAAGATGACGTGATGAACTTTCTTGGCTTCGTTTGCGAAATCAAAGATTGTGCTCACTTCAGTCGTCAACATGAAACGCACTGGCGAATCTGGAGCGCTTGCAACTCTGTAGAGGCCTGTGTTTTGCTCTGGAGCCAAGGTTTCTTGTATTTCTCTGAGCCAGCTTGGATGTGTAAAGTCGCCTGTGCCAACGAGGTTTAGCCCTTTGATTTTTGCGAAGCGAGCGATTCCCTTAATGCTCATTTGTTGGCTTGTTGCTCGGCTATAGCGACCGTGAATGTGCAGATCAGCGATTACCTTCAAGTTTTGCGCCTATGCTAAAGTGTCTGCTAACAATTTTAAAGTTAGTGCTGCTGCGGTTTTTCTTTGAGTTTTCGTGTCCACTGCACAAGAGCTTCCAACAGTTCCCGTATAAGCTTTCTTGTTTCTTCATTTGTAAGGTTGCCGTTTTCGTCAATGTATTGGCTTGCGGATGGCAGCATGACTTCTGGATGATTAATAGGGTACATGTTGAGGAAGATGAACGATTGGCGTAGGTGATACTGTGCTCGCGCCCCGCCAAGGCGCCCGGTTGACGCGCTCATGATGGCAACGGGCTTGCCGTCGAAGACTTTGTCGATGTAAGGCCGCGAAGCCCAGTCAATCGCGTTTTTTAGGACGCCGGGTATCGAATAGTTGTATTCGGGCGAGGCTATCAAGAGCGCGTCTGCATTTTTGATTTTCGCTTTAAAATCACGAACTATTTGAGGGGGTTGATTCTCCAAGTCTTGGTTAAACGGCGGGATTCCTTCGAGGTCAAAAACTTCTAGTGTCGCATCTTCTGGCAGAAGCTCCAAAGCGGCTCGCATCAAAGCTTTGTTGTATGAACCTTTGCGCAGACTCCCAACGAAGCCTAATATTTTCACAGGTTCTCCCATGCTCATCACACTTTCCTAAGCTTACAAGAGAATTGCAAATCAAATAGAACATAGGAGCAGATTTAAATTTAGTTGCGCAGATCACTTGGCAGTGTTGTCTCCAGAAGTTTTACCGCTGTCTTTCTCAGGTGCGTTTACGTATTTCTCAAAGCGTTTTTCCCAATTTACTTTAAACATGATGATGAATACGATGACCATCAAGACTAATGCGAGAATGGTGCCGATCAGAACGGTCATTCCTTCACCTTCCACGCCGAAGATGTCTCTGATAATGCCTACACCAAACCGACCGCTGTAAGCTATTATGAGATTAGAAAAGAATTTTCCAAGCAAAGCTGGAATAAAAGCCCGAAGCAAACTGTAGCGCATAACACCTAATGGAATGAAGAGTAAGTCATCGGGAAGGGGAGTTAAAGCGAAAACAAAGATCACTATTGGACCAAACTTTTTGAACAACTTCACAAGGAAATCCATTTTTTTCTTGTATTTTTCACCAATAACTTTTCTGCCTCCGAAGCCGATTAGGTATCCTGAGAACTCGCCTACGGCAGCGCCTGTTCCCGCAGCAACCGCTATCAATAACGGATCAAAAGCCGAAGACCCCCCAAGAATGAAGATGACAACTGAGGAGGGAATTGGCACGAAAATTGACATGGCACCGAGCATGCTGATGAGAAAAATTCCAAAATATCCATACTGAACAGTCCAATCGACGATGTCCTGTAACTGCAAAGGGCTCTATCCTTCTCCACTGATTTACGCCATTGCACTTAAAGAGATTTATGATCTAGAACATCAGATTTGAGGCAGATATAGTCTCTGCAGACCGCGCATAACCGCGGGATTTGAATTTTGACTGTTAAGTAAAGCCTTTATCAGTTCCAGTGCGTATATGACGGTTAAGAAGGCATCTCAATGAAAATTCAAGCTGATTGGTTGGAGATTCTTGTTCGCTGCAAGGAAAACGTGAAAACCCACATTCGCCCGCTTCTCAAGACTTTGAATGAACCGCAGCCTGATTTGGGCAGGGGCGCGGGCGGCGACCCGATGAAATTGGTGGATTTGGCTGCGGAAAAAGCAATTGTCGAAGTGTTGCAGCAATGTGGCGTTTCGTTTACGCTTATAAGCGAGGAGTCTGGCGTGAAAGAGTTCGGTGAAGCGCCTAGGCAGTGTTATGTGACCGTTGACCCGATTGATGGCACTGTTAACCTTGTTCGGGGTCTCCCTTTCTATGCTTCTTCCATAGCGGTTTCGGCTGAACCCGTCCTTTCCTCGGTCTACGCGGCTTTGGTGACGGACCTCTTCCGCGATATTACGTACACGGCGCAAGAAGGCAAAGGCGCTTACCGAGACGGCGAAAAGATAAAGCCTTCTGCACTTGAGTCTCTCGAGGAAGCGGTGATAGGCTTGGACTTGAACACTTACAAGGTTAGGGAAATCGCGCCTCAACTAACGAACCTAATCCAAAAAACCAAGCATATACGTCACTTCGGCGCCAACGCGCTTGAACTATGCTACGTGGCGGACGGCACCACAGACGCTTTCGTAGATATCCGCGGAAAACTCCGCACTACAGACATGGCTGCTGGCTTCCTCATACTGCGCGAAGCGGGCGGAACAATCACCACGCCCGCAGGTCACGCCTTAGACGTTAAACTGGACCCTAAACAAAAGATAAAGTTCATAGCCTCGGGAAACATGCAAATCCACAAAATTATTCTAAGCTTGATAAAACCGAAAAAGGAAACGAAATGTTAACGTTACTGCTGCCTCATCCTGCAGCCCTGATAAAAACGGGAAAAACAAAAACCCTCGTCATTGCCGACCCGCACTTAGGCTGGGAAATGGCGCTTCAAGAGAAGGGCATTCACATCCCAAGTCAAACTCCAAAACTGCTAAAGAAACTATTGGCGCTGCTGTCTAGGTACAAGCCTGACACGCTCCTGATTCTGGGCGACATCAAGTACACAGTCGTTAAAACAGAGCTTGGCGAGTGGCATGACATACCAGACTTCTTCACCGAACTCAAACGCCACATAAGCGACATAGCCATAGTGCGTGGCAACCATGACGCGAATCTTGAGCCCTTACTGCCTGAAAACATAAAACTGCTTCCAGCAACAGGCACCATAATAGGCGACATCGGGCTTTTTCACGGACACAAATGGCCTACCCCAGCGCTTTTGAAGTGCAAAACGCTCGTCATGGGGCACCTTCACCCAGTCGTGGTTTTCCGCGACCCCACAGGCTTCAAGATAACAAGGCAAGTGTGGGTAAAAGCCCAATGCGACACCAATCAGCTATCCAAAACGCTGTTACAGAAGCACAAGATAAAAATCGAGGGCACTCCAGAAGCCACAGTGAAGAAGCACTACGGTTTCAAGCCGCAAACAGCTCAAATCTTCATCATGCCCAGCTTCAACGATTTCCTCGGCGGCAGACCCATAAACGAAACAAGACCACGAAAAGAACTGGGCAGCGAAGCATTAATTGGTCCTGTCTTGCGCTCCCAAGCCGTGGATGTGGACAACTCAGAAATTTACCTCTTGGACGGCACATACCTCGGAACACTGAACCAACTCAGAAGATTGTAGGGCAACAAGACACACGAGCGAGATTTCAGAGCATTTTTGTGAAGTCGTCGTAGACGTTTTTCCTGTGTCCGATGAAAGTTACTACTACTTGGTTCTTGTCTCTGTCCATTTCGTAAATGGCGCGGTAGTCACCTATCCGTAAACTCCAAAAATCAGACAACTTCAGCTGCTTTCCAACTTTCTCCGGATTGCCAGCAAGCTCTTTCAGCGCCTCTTTTATTCTCGCCTTAGTGTTCGCATCCAGTTTCTCCAGCGCCTTCGCAGCCTTCGGGTGCAAAAACACCTTGAAAGCCAAAAGCCTATACTTCCTCTAACGGAACCAGAATTTCAGGGTGCTTCTTGGCTTCTTCGCTGCGCTTCAGCAGCATCTTATAGAACTCACGGGTTTTCTCGCGTTCCTCATAGAGGCTAATGATGCTTTTTATGGCGTCGCTGCGACTCTTGAACTTGCCTTCTGCCACCCAAGTGTCAATCTCCTCAATCATCTTCTCGGGCAATCTAAGCTGAACTTGACCCATCAAACACACCGTAAACAATACTGTTTACAAAGCACTTAAACATTTCCCAAGCAAACATTCTATGCTCAGCCTTCAACAGCGACCAGAAGGTTCAACCTGCTTTTCAGTCTTTATATAAGGGAGGGATAGTCTTTTCCGCGCACCAGTTCAGAACGCTGTCAACCTATAGTTGACTCTATATATAGAGGGGGTATAGTTCTTTCCACGCGCTAGAGATCCCTTGACTAATGTTGGAAATGTGTGTTTGCTATCATAAACCTTATTGGAGTGGAAAACTCAACGTTACTGTGGTGATTTGTGAATGTCTTCAGATGATGAAGATTCCCCAGAATGGACCAAGCGCAGACGTTTCCCGCTTGACAAAGACCCATTCTTCGGCGACATCGACCGCATCTTCCGCGAAATGGAAAAACACATGGAAGAAGAATTCAGAGAATTCACCGAAAAAGTCCCAAAAGACTACGTCAAAGAACGCAAACTTCCAGACGGAAGCACAGTCAAAGAATTCGGACCCTTCGTCTACGGCTACAGCATGAAAATCGGCCCTGACGGCAAGCCCGAAATCCGCGAGTTCGGCAACATCAAAAAATCACTTAAAGGACCCGAAGTCAAAGAAGAACGCGAACCACTCGTGGACGTGGTGGACGCAAACGGCGAAATCCGCGTAGTTGTCGAACTTCCCGGAGTAGAAAAAAGCGACATAAAACTCCACGGAACCGAAGACTCTCTCGAAATCAGCGTTGACACGCCACAGTACAAATACTACAAGGAAGTCAAACTGCCAGCAAAAGTGAAGATAAGAGAAGCCAAATCCAGCTACAAAAACGGCGTGCTAGAGGTTGTACTTCCCAAAGCTGAAGCGCCGAAAAAACCGAAAGGCGAACAAATAGACATCAGCTAAAAGCCCAAGTTTCTTACATCCCGTTTCTTTCAAGGTTCGTGCCTGCATGAACGAAAACTCGGAAATCGACACGTTAAACGCCATCTGCCGAGAAGCAAAAGCAGCAGGCAAACTGTCGGGCAAAAATCTGACTGAACTCTACGAGATTTTCGGTCAACGATTCACAAAAGCCCTCGACGCCCTGAAAGAAAACAGAGTGAAAAAGTACGTTTTCAAGCCCAGCGGCAGAACCGTCTGGATAGTCATCGGAAGAGAACGCGATTATCTGATAATGCCTGAAGCCGAGTTCTGCATGTGCGACGACTTCTACTTTCGCGTCTTAGACAGAAAAATTCACCTGTGCTATCACCTCATCGCCCAGAAAATCGCCCGCAATTTGGGATGGTACGAAACCATAGAAGAAAACGACGAACTCTACGATACGCTGATGAACGAGTGGAAAAAAGCTACTGCTTAAATATTACAGCATTACAAAAATAGGTAAAAACAAGAGAGAATCTCCATGGACTTAGGCACGTACTTCGTAACACTCGAATATGTCCTTATGGCAGCGACGTTTGTCGCTCTAGTGCTAATATTCTTGTACATGTTCTATGGCAAAGAAGAAGAACAAGCAAGCGAAAAAACCTAACCGTCAGACCCTCTAATTCTTCTGCTCATAACTAAAAACACTATCACGCTTAGAACAGCAAGGATTATGCCGAACAAAACCATCAACGCAGCCTCTGGACCCGCACCAATCACTATCGGAAACGGGCCAATGAAAATAACCGCGCCAAAATTCGCCGACCCACCCTCAGAAAGCACCGCAGCAACTAAAACAACGGCTATGCCCGCAAAAACCAAGACAAAACCCAAAATCAAAAACAGAAAGAACTTGTTAGACACAGTGATTCCTTCCTCGTCAGCGTTCCTCATTGTGCCAGCTCACCTCAACAACAAATAATATATAACCATGGCAATCAAAAGCAGCACCGTAAGCGCCAAAGAAAGCAGCAAGATGGTTTTAAGCGATTTCTTGTCTGTTCCAAAAATTATCGGAACAGGACCGATTATTATGGCTCCTCCACCTTACTTTTCCTTTCTTGGCGCTTATAAGACCGAGAGCAAGAGAACCGCCAGCACGATGATGAGCACTCCAACGAAAATCAACGCCATGCCCAGCGCATAAAGAACCCCAGAGTCTATCACTTTATCTTTCTCCAGCGCCAACCAAAAAAGTGAATAACGGTTTTAATAAACCTAGCCAGTTCCTATGCCTGTGGCACGCTAACCGTGAAAAATCGCAAAAAATTTAAAACAAGCTGATTTCTTTATTCGTGGCGGCACCCCAAAAAAATGACTAGTGAAGAGATAATCCAACAGATTCTGTCGAAGCATCCAGAAATCAGCCGAGAAGAAATTCTTGAAACATTAAAGACTGAAAAAAACAAGACTGGCAACCTAATAGCAGATGCGACTCTTCTGCGGTTGATTGCCGCTAAGTACGGCGTTGAAATTTTCCACGACAGGGTCTATGACCGTAAGCTTTCCATAAGCCACTTGGTTCCGAGCCTAAACGATGTCACAGTGTCAGGGCGTGTTGTCGCGGTTTATCCCGTTAAAACTTTTGAAGGAAAACGGTCTGGAAAATTTGCGAGCTTGGTGATTACTGATAAAGAAGGCATTCTCCGTGTTATGTTGTGGAACGATAAGGTTAGTTTGATTGAATCAGGCGAGCTGAAAACTGGGCAAGTCGCCCGTTTTTCTCACGGATACACCCGAGAAGACCGCAACGGCAAGGCGGAATTGCACCTCAGCGACAAAAGCGTGATTGAAATTAACCCGCAAAACGTAAGGATAGAAGACTTTCCGTCCATCGGCAAATTCGCCACGAAAATCAAAGAAATAACCAAAGCGCACAAGAACATCCACCTTTTAGGCGTTGTGAAAGAGGTTTTTCCCTCATCTACCTTCACACGGCAAGACCAGAGCACTGGAAAAGTGCTGCGATTCACACTTGCAGATAGCACTGACGACGTAGCGGTGGTTGTGTGGAATGAGAAGGCAGAAGAGCTTGAACAAAGCCTTAAGAGAAATGTAGAGTTGCAACTGGTGAACGCGAAAGTCAAAACGGCATCAAGCGGCGGATTCGAAATCCACGTTGATGCATCAACATACGTCGATGTTTCAGCGGCTGCTGAACAGCTGACTAAAATAGCGAGCCTAAACGCGGATTTGAACAGCGTGAACGTTGAGGGCGAAGTCTCAACTAAACCCGTGATCAGGGAAGTAACCACATCCAAAGGCGAAAATGTGAAACTCGCTGTTTTTGAATTGAAGGATGACAGTGGCACCGTTCGGGTTTCAGCTTGGCGAAAACACGCAGAAGCCGTCAACAACTTAAAGGTCGGTGACAGACTGCGCTTAACAAATGCCTACGTCAAAAAGGACTTCGGAGACAAATTAGAACTGTCAACGAGGAACGCGACATCCATAACTGTTCTTTAGAGCGCTTTAATCTTTGCTGCTATGGCGCCGCTCATTTCGTTGGTCGTGGAAGAACCGCCCAAATCAGCCGTTCGAACTTTTCCTTCTTTTAGCACTTGCATCACGGCTTTTTCGATTTTCGCTGCCGCCTCTTTCTCGCCCAAGTAGTCCAGCATCATGGACGCTGCCATTATGGTGGCTATGGGGTTAACTCTGTTCTGTCCCTTGTATTTGGGAGCTGAACCGTGGACTGGTTCGAACATGCCGTAGGTTTCGCCTATGTTTGCTCCTGCTGCCAAGCCTAAACTGCCTGTGACCTGAGCAGCTTCATCGGATAGTATGTCGCCGAAAAGGTTGGTGGTGACTATGACGTCGAAGCTTTCGGGTCTTTTAATGAGCTGCATCGTCGCTGCATCTATGTGGAGGTCGTCAAGTGTGATGCTTGGGTGTTTGAGGGATGCCTCTTTCACGGCGTCTTTGAAGATGCCATCGGTTATTCTTAGGATGTTGCCTTTATGTACGTAAGTCAAGTGTTTTTTGCGTTTGGCGGCGAGTTTGAAGGCGAATTCTGCTATTCGCGTGGAGGCTTCTTTTGTTATGATTCTTAGGGCTACGCCGATGCCTGGTGCTAGTTCGAATTCTGCGCCTGAGTACATGCCTTCGGTGTTTTCGCGGACTACTATGAGGTCTATGTTGGGTTTTAGGGCTTCGACGTTTGGGAATGTGCGGCATGGTCTTATGTTGGCGTAGAGGTTGAACATGGTTCTGATTTGTACTGCGGCGCTGACTGGTGCGCCTGGTTCTTCAGGTGTGGTCATGGGACCTTTGAGGCAGGCGTGTGTTTGTTTTAGTAGGGCTATGGTTTCTTCTGGCAGGTTGGTGCCGTGTTGGGCTATGCAGTGGTAGCCTGCTTCGCCGTAGAGGAAGTTGAGCTTTAAGTTTTTTGATGCGTCTTGGACGGCGTTTAGAACTTTTATGGCTGCTTCTGTAACTTCGGGTCCTATTCCATCACCCTTGAGTACTGCGATGTTGTAAGCGTTGGGCATGATGTTCGCCTTTCTTGTAGTGTGCGCGTTTATTTATGAGTGTTCCTGTTCGCATTGCAGTTTAAATTGTTGCGGGACTGATGTGCTCTGCGAAACTATAGCCCCCTTATATATAGGTTGCATTGTAGAGTGAGGAATTCGTGCAAAAACTTAAGAAGATAAAGAAATAATTGAATGGCATGGTTGATTTTGACCCGCGTTTCACAGAAGTAGTCTATCTCGACATCGAGTGCTACGTCCCACCAAATTCACGGCAGCAAAGCAGGAGTTCAATGAAGTACAACCCTGCAAAAACAGACAACTTTGTTTTGGGTGGAGTGTTTCGTCGTGCGTTCCCTTTTCAAAAAAAGATGGAGCCGCCTCAGCACTTTTGGAATTGGACAAGGGAAAACGAAAAAACGACGCTTCAGCAAATCTACAACTATTTTAACGAATCTTGGAAACTAATAGAAGGAAAGACAGATAAAAATCCAGATTTGATACTTGTGGGCATTGGAATATCACGCCACGATATTCCTACATTGTACGTTAGGTCTGCCATGCATCATATTGACAGCGAAGAAACGCTCTACGAAACCTACCTCAAGACCAAAATCGTGGACTTAGGTGACGTGGGAATACCGCTATTCCCGAATGACCCAAGAATATTTCCACTCTATCCCAAGACGACTAATGCTTTGACCGCAAAATTAGGGCTCCAAGCTCAGGGTCGCAAAGAGTCAGGAAAAAACGTCTGGGAACTGTATGAATCGCAGCAATTCGACGCAATTACGGAACGAACAGCGTCGGAAGTTGAAGATACAATCAAGATAGCCTCTAGCATTATTTCCAGAATTGCTTCTGGCAAATTCTCACCGCTCGCTTAGAACAAAATTGCAGGAGCAAAGCCTAAAAGTGCCTTGCTGATAGCATATATGTGGGAATCGAGGATGGACAAACATCATTCTCCAAACGAGAACAGGTCAATTTCTAAGAACCCGAACAATCCAGCCTACAAAGCCAGCGTAGATAACCGCTCAGTACAAATAAAGGAAAATAAATCAAAAGAGTAGAAAACATTGGTTTAGAGTTCCCTTCTTCTTTTTTGTTAAAAGGAAAAACCTAAAGCACATCTACACCTTGGAAGACATTAGATTCTTTAGGAAACGAAAATAAGGGGTGACTAGGGCTTATCCCAAATGATGTTGTGCCGAGGGCCAGGTTTGAACTCGAGACCCGATGGAGACGTTACCCGCAAATTCCCTTTTTGCCATGGAAAAATATTCCTCTTGTTTTGAGTTAACAAAACATATAAGCAAAATCTTTCAAAGATGGAACATACATTTCAGAATTAAGAAGGGAGTTCAACCGTGAGCGGAAAAGACAAACCTGAAAGATTTCAACCTACGTTCGAGAATGGTGGGTTCTGGGAATATTACAAGGACTTGGAACGCCAGTTTGAGAACTTTCTGGAGTACGTCCCCTACATTGAAGGGAACAAAAAAACGTATTCTTTCCGATTGGCAAGCCTAATTCTGAGCATAGGAGCCCATATTGATTCTGCCTTCAAAGAAATGGCAAAATATCCCGATTTTGCTGACAAATATCCAAAACTGCTAAGCAAAGTCCTAAAAGGGAAAGCTAGGATAGGTGATTATTACGCTCTTGCCCAGCATTATCGACTTCCCGAAAGAAAAATTACATTCAAATGTCTTCCAGAGCGGATTACGCTTACCCCCTTCAAAGATTATAAAAAGAAAGGGGAGAGAGTGGCAACTCCTAATTGGTGGCGTGTATACAACAAAGTTAAGCACGAATTTAGTGATAATTTCCAGAAGGCTACCCTCCGAAACACAAGAGACGCTTTAGCAGGAGCATTTCTTATAAATACGTGTCACATACCATCGGCAGTTAGACTGTGCGAATACGGAATACTGCAAGGGCAGACTAGAGAAGGGAAGAAATATGCACGGGTCGGTGCAACTTTTGAGATATCACCGTCGCAAGTCGAGGCATTCCTTAAGAAAAATGGAACATATCCGGGATTTGTCGAAACCTCGCTTTTTATATTTAATGGATGGAAAAAGTAGAAACAACTGTAACTGATTCCAAAATTACTCAAGGTGTTTTCACGTTACTATTCGAGTAATATTAACAGAAAACAAGGTCAAAAATGGTCGGAATAACCATGTAACTAGTCTTATTAGCTTAAGCAAGGAGACACAAACCAATAATAAGCCCAATCACTGAAAAGCCCTAAAATGAATGTGGTGCACTGCCATTAAGAAAATAAGGAAATCAACCAAAATCCCCGAAATAAACTCGGTTTTTCTTGGTGCAGGTTCTTTTCAGATATGAAGTGAAATGGTGCATAGGGTCCGGTTTGAATTTAAGACGAGTGGAGATGTCACCCGCATAATCTCTCTTTAATCTATAAATAGATTGAAACATTGAGTGAACTATGCGTTCTGTTCACCAGCTGCGTAGTACTATCATGGTGTTGGTTTTCATTATTCCGTCTACTCGGCGGATCTTCTCTATGCACTCGTTGACTTCTGCCACGCTCATCCCGCTGATAACCGCCACAATATCATACTCGCCCGTGACTTCATAAACGGTCTCAACATTCGGAATCTCCTGTATCTTCTTAGAGACTTCTTGAGTTGGAAAAGACGGATTAGTCGCCAGCAATGTTACAGCTTCGGCGCCTTCGGCAACGCCGATTTTGACCGTGAACTTTCTTATAACTCCTGAATCGGCAAGCGCCCTAATTCTCTTTCGCACAGCACCTTCGGATAAGCCGATTTTCTTTCCGATGTCGCTGTAGCCAGCTCTTCCGTCCTCCTTTAAGAGGCGGATTATCTCCTTGTCTGTGTCGTCCATCTTTCTGCCCCGTTTATTCTTGGTTGCGGAAAAATTTAACGTTTTCTGAAGTTCATCATGTGCAATTAATGCAAATTCCGTTGGTAACCATGCCTAATAGTGCCGTTTTCGGGAAATTCCAAAGAAGCCAAACGTGGCGTTTTGTCCCAATCAGAACATTAAGAGTCTAACATGTTACAAATAAGTCGCAATGTTTAAAAGAAAGCCATGTTACTCTGAGAGACATTTCCGACAATATTAAACGTGGTAGCAAATGATTGAGCAAGCAAGTGTAAAACAAGAGGTGAAGACGATAAACAAAGCTAAATGCCCCGACTGTGACGCTGAACTCGACGTTCCAGCAGAAACCATGCAAGGAGAAATCCTAAGCTGCCCAGGCTGCGGACTCGAACTTGAAGTAAAAAAGGTAAACGGCGGATGCGTGGACCTTCAAGAGCTAACAATTGAAGGAGAAGACTGGGGCGAATAAACAGTATCCACCAAGCGCGAATCTGAACAGGCTACCAAAATTTTAACCACCATTTTCTCATGGGATGCAAAGAGCCGATGAGCATAGCACTTCTTTATGAACGTTCAGAAAACGACGAAATGGGCATAAAACTCACGGCAGAAGAGTTAGGCGTAAACTTAACGTACATTCCATTCCGCAAAATCGCCCTTGCCATATACAAAAACGGGTACAGCGTCAAAAGCAAAGGAAAAGACTACTCCAGCGCTGTCAATGACGTTGCCGTGGTGCTGAACCGCGCACAAAGCAAAAACCGAAGACTCTTCGCATCCCACACAATGGAAACGTTCGGCAAAAAAGTCATAAACCCCTCCTTAATCGAGTTCGAATGCTACAGCAAACTGAGAACACTGCTTCACTTCTGGGCTTGGGGAATCCCAATCCCAAAAACCGTTTACGTTCCCTGCGACCCCTACGACACCACCAGAGACGGAAAAAAAATCCACAACGAAGCAGACATCGCAGACTTACTTCAAAAAGAAATCGCCTTAGACGAAGGAATCGTGATAAAACCCGACGCTGGCACACACGGAAACATGATTATACTCTCCAAAAACCGCGAAGAACTCGTCACCAACATTCAGGAAACAAAACCTTCGATAATAAACCCCGTCGGCATCGTTGCGCAAGAATTTATCCAAAAATGGTTCTACGATTTACGCATAATAGTCTTTAAAGAAAAAGGTAAAGCTCCTGTCTGCCACCCTGTAGCGCTAGCACGAGGCGGATTCAAAGACTTCCGAACAAACACTTACCTGGGCAATCTGGTTTTCGACGTTGCGCTGCCCATGAACATCAGAGAGCTGGCAGTGAAATGCGGCAAAGCCCTCAGCAAAGACCACGAAGCATGGGTGTTCGCCTTAGACGCTATGATTAACGTTGGCAAAACCCAGCCGGTGGACGACGACGTCCTCAAGCAGGAACTGGATAAGGCAGCGGTGGCGTTTGAAAAAGTGAAGAAAGTCAAAGCGGATGAAACTCGGCTGCGGGATTTTCCAAGCTGGAACACGAAATTAGAAGCTGCATTCAAAGATTACATGAGCACGGAGCCCTATGCAAAGGTGAAGCGCGTGATAGAGGAAAGCGTAGAAAAAAACAAGCATGAAATAGTCTTCCACGAAGCGAATTCCTGCCCCGAATTCTGGGAGCAGACACGGCTAATCGCAGGCATTAACGTGGCAGTGCCACTTATAAAAGGCGCCCAAAGCCTTATTTGATAAATGTTAGCATGAGGTGAAAAATGTTGAAAATAGGAATAGTTGGCGGTTCAGGCTACGTCGGCGGAGAACTCCTGCGCCTGCTACTTCTCCACCCCGAAGTAGAGGTCACGATGGTTACTTCTCGCCAAAGCGTGGGAGAATACGTCTTCAACGTGCACCCAAACCTCCGCGGGCTCACACAGCTAAAATTTGTGCCCTTAGACGTTGTTGAGCTTCAGAAGAACTGTGACTTGGTGTTCACGGCAACTCCGCACGGAGGCTCAGTGACCCTCGTTCCCAAACTCCTTGAAGCTGGGTTAAAAGTTATTGATATGAGCGCGGATTTCCGCCTCAAAAACCCAGATGATTATGACAAGTGGTATGGCTGGAAACATGCTCATCCCGAACTGCTGAAAGAAGCAGCGTATGGCTTGCCTGAGCTTCATCGGCAGGAGATAAAGGGCACCCGTTTAGTGGCTTGTCCGGGATGTATGGCAGCAGCCACGGTTCTCGCCTTGGCACCATTTGTAAAGGCGGGTCTTGTCGAAAAGAACAGGATAGTTGTAGACGTGAAGATTGGCTCTTCGGGCGCGGGCAGCAAGCCGTCTATTGCTTCGCATCATCCTGAACGGTTCAGCGGAGTGCGGCCTTACAAGGTGATTGGGCACAGACACATCGCGGAGATAGAGCAGGAACTCAGCGGCCTATCAGGCGAACCGATGACAATCTCGTTTACGCCGCACGCCGTCAACATGGTCAGAGGCATCCTCGCGACCGTTCACGTTTTCCCCAAAACCCCTTAAACAAGCAAAGACGTTTGGAAGACCCTTCGCGGACAATACGAAGGCGAGCCTTTCATACGCTTCGTCAAGTACCAGAAAGGACCGTACCAGTTGCCTGACCCCAAAGTCACCATGGGCACTAATTTCTGCGACATAGGCTTCGAACTAGACCCACATGCCAACAGACTCGTGCTGTTCTCAGCGTTAGACAACATGGTGAAAGGCGCGTCAGGACAGGGCGTCCAATGCTTAAATATACTCATGGGCTTAGACGAGAGCACTGGGCTTAAGAGCACGGGTTTCCATCCGATGTGATTGCTATGCTGCTCGTAGTGAAAATGGGCGGAAGCATACTCAAAGAGGGCGCTTCTTCCGAGCTTGTCTCCGATTTGAAAGCGCTGCTCGTAGAGCATAAGCTTGTTCTTGTCCATGGTGGAGGAGCAGAGGTCACGGAAATCGCGGCGAAGCTGGGTAAGCCTCAGCAATTCATAGTTTCGCCCGAAGGCTTCAGAAGCCGCTACACCGACAAAGATACGATAGAGATTTACAGCATGGTTATGGCTGGAAAAATCAACAAGCAAATAGTCTTAGCGCTGCAAAGCCAAGGTGTGCCAGCCGTAGGCTTGTCTGGTTTGGACGGGTTGCTCTTGAAGGCGGAGCGAAAAAAGAAGCTAATCGCAGTGGACGAGAGAGGACGAAAAAAAGTAATTGACGGCGGCTACACTGGAAAGATAACCGAGGTCAACGCGGGTTTGCTGCGTTTTCTGCTTGAGCAGGGTTACGTGCCCATTGTGACGCCGATAGCCGTAAGCGAAGAGTTTGAGCCGCTCAACGTGGATGGCGATAGGACAGCAGCCTTCATCGCTGGCGCCCTCAAAGCAGACCGCCTAATTCTGTTAACAGACGTGCAAAGTTTAGTCCTGAAAGGCAAGCCCATTCCAAAAATAAGCGCCACTGAAGTTAAAGAGGCTCTCTCCAGCATCGGACATGGCATGAGCACCAAAGTGCACGCGGCTTTGGAGGCGCTCAACCAAGGCGTCGGCGAAGTCTTAATCACGTCAGGTCTGGAGAAACTGCCTATTTCTTCCGCGTTGAAACACAAGTGCGGTACCGTGATTAGCCGTGAATGAAAAAGAGATAATTGACGCCGAGAACAGGTTGATGGCGAACGTTTTCGCCAAAAAACCCGTAGTGCTGACACGGGGCAAAGGCGCGCTTGTCTGGGACATAAACGGCAAAGAATACGTGGACTGCACGGGCAGCTACGGCGTCGCCCTACTTGGGCACTCGCATCCCAAAGTTGTGGAAGCAATACAAAAGCAGGCAGAAAAGCTGATTTCCTGCCACGCTGGCTTCTACAACGACATGCGCACGGAATTTCTGCAGAAACTCGTGAGCATAACTCCAGAAGGGTTGGACAAGGCTTTTCTTTCGAACAGCGGTGCTGAGGCTGTGGAATGCGCCATAAAACTGGCTCGAAAATTCTCGGGCAAGCCTGAAATAATCGCCATGATGGGAGCGTTTCACGGGAAAACCATGGGCGCCTTGTCTGCGACTTGGGACAAGAAGTATCGTGAACCATTTCAACCGCTAGTGCCCGAGTTCAAGCATGTTCCTCCCGACAATCTTGAAAAGGTACGCGAAGCCATAACGGATAAAACTGCCGCCGTCCTTGTCGAGCCGATTCGCGGCGAAGGCGGAGTACGAATTCCACCCGACGGGTTCATTCAAGGGCTCAGGGAAACATGTGACGAAAAGAACGTTCTCCTAATCTTTGATGAAGTGCAAACGGGTTTCGGTCGCACTGGGAAGCTATTCGCGTGCGAGCACTGGAGTGTTATTCCTGACGTGATGTGTTTAGCGAAGCCCGTGGCTGGCGGATTGCCCATCGGCGTAACCGTAGCCAAAGAGAACGTCATGTCTTCACTTAAAGTGGGAGAGCACTCGACCACTTTTAGCGGAAGTCCGCTGGTTTGCGCTGCCGCGTGCGCCGCGATTGACGTGCTCTTAGAGGAAAAACTTGTGGAAAGAGCAGCGTCTCTGGGCGGGTACTTTAAGGCGAAGCTGGAAGACATGCAGGCGAGATACAAAATCATAAGAGAAGTTCGCGGCTTAGGGCTAATGATAGGCGTGGAACTCAGATTCGACGTTCTCAGCATACTACTCAAAACCATGAGCAGGGGCGTGCTCATCTTGGATGCGGGAAAAAACGTTCTGCGTTTCCTGCCGCCCTTAGTCATCGAAAAAGAACAAATTGACAAAGCATTGTCTGTTCTCGACGCTGTTTTAGGAGAAGAGGAAAATGCGCGATTACTCGGTGCGCCTGCTAACTGACCTGTTGAGCATTTACAGCCCTTCAGGCAAAGAAGAGGCTATTTCCAGCTTTCTCGTTAAAGAAATGAAAAAGCTCGGCTTTCGCGTAAGAAAGGACGCCATTGGAAATGTGATTGGAGAAATTGGACAGGGCGAACCAACAATTCTCTTGTGCGGGCACATGGACACCATTGTGGGAAACCTGCCAGTGCGAAGTGAAAACAACAAATTATACGGCGCAGGCGCCGTTGACGCAAAAAGCCCACTAGCAGCCATGATTATCGCTGCAGCCACACTTGCCCGCGAGTCAACTCTTGAGGCTAGAGTGCTGGTTGTCGGCGCTGTAGAAGAAGAAGCCACCAGCAAGGGCATCAAACACATAATAAAGCAGGGGCTTCAAGCTGACTACGCCATATTCGGGGAACCCAGCGGCGTCGGAAACATAACCATAGGCTACAAGGGCGGCTTGCACCTCAAAATAACCTGCAAAACGGAGACTGGGCACTCTTCTACGCCGTGGTTTTACGAAAATGCCTTAGAAAAAGCGTTTGGACTCTGGCAACAAATCAAGAATGCCTATCCGCCTGTGGAAGAGCAGGAGAGCCCTTACCACGCTGTAACCGCGTCCCTAGTCAAACTGACTGGTGGCAGAGGGAACTCTAAGGTTCCTGCTGAAAGCGAGATGCGCGTTGACATTCGGGTTCCTCCCCAATTCACCACCGCCCAAGTTTTCAACGTTATCGAAAGCGTGATTAAGCAGTGGCAAACTGCCAACCCAAAAGTTCAGGTGAAAGTCGCAGTATGGGACCGAAACGAACCCTTCGAAGTTGCCAAGAACTCGCTTCTTGTGCGAGCCCTGTCCTACGCCATCAGAAAAGTCATGAACAAACCTGCCACGCTTCTGAGGAAAACGGGAACTGGCGACATGAACATCCTCGGCAGAGCCATGAACATCCCCATAGTCACGTATGGACCTGGCGATTCGCATTTGGACCACAGAAAAGACGAGCACATCGACATAAGCGAGTACTTAGCTGGCATTGAAGTCTATAAGGAGACTATTCTAAAGCTGAGCGAACTGCACATGAAAAATGAAAGCCACTAACCGTTATGCTATGCTTTGTCCAGTTTGAATTCTTTGTGAATTGCTCGGACTGCTGCTTCTCCATCTTTTTCCTTAACCACTAAAGAAATGTTCAGCTCCGAGGAGCCCTGAGCTATCATGCGGATGTTTACTCCTGCACATGCGACTGCAGTGAACAACCTTGAAGCCACGCCCAGTGTGCCTTTCATGTTGGCGCCCATGACGGCTATCACGCAAACATCATCCTCAGCAGTCACATCACTAACCAAGCCTCTGCCTAAAAGGGCTATTTCAAGCGTGCTGAGTGCCCTGCCCAACAGGTTTCTGCGAATCACCAGCGAGATGTTTGCTTCTGAAACCGCCGTGGAAATCATCATGATGTTGATGTTGCTCTTGCCAAGCACATCGAAGATTTTCGCGTAACTTCCAGGCGCCCCCACCATTCCTGCGCCGCTAACGTTAATCATGGCCACGTCTCGGATTAGGGCGATTGCTTTCGCAACATCTGCCCGCTTGGCTGTCTGCTCATTTGATATTAGCGTGCCTGGGTTTTCAGGGTTGAAAACGTTTCTTATTCTAGCTGGAATGTTCTCTTTCATGATTGGTTCTAATGCTCTTGGGTGCATGGTTTTTGCTCCGAAGATGGCCATTTCCGCGGCTTCTTGGTAAGAGAGTTCAGGCAGCATTTTTGCGGATGGAATGATCTTCGGGTCAGCGGTCATTATCCCATCTACATCGGTCCATATCCAGACTTCGTCAGCGGCTAAGGCGGCGCCTATAAGGGTAGCCGTGTAGTCTGAGCCTCCGCGCCCAAAAGTTGTGACTACGCCGTCTTGGGTTGCAGCTATGTAGCCCGTCACCACTGGGATTATTCGCTTTTCAAACAAAGGCTCGATTCGTTCTCGCAGTTGGTGCATGGTCACGTTCATAAGCGGGCTGGCTTCTCCAAAGTCCGAGTCAGTCACTATTCCCGCTTCTTTACCGGTGAACCATTGCGTTTCAAGCTTCAAATCTCGAAGAGCGCCCCAAACTATGGGCGCGGATAATCGTTCTCCGAAAGACAAAACGTAATCTTTCGATTTGGGCGTGAGCTCGCCAACGTAGCTTATTCCAGTGAGAACTTTCTCAAGTTCATCGATTGTCTTTTCAATGATTTGCTCTACTTCTTTTCGTACGTGTTTGTTTTCGATGGCTTTTTCCGCAGCCGTCAGGTGACTTTCAAGTAGTTCTTGTTTAAACTTTCGAACGTATTCGTCATTTCCTTTTTTCGCTTTTTCCGCCGCTTCGAAGAGTTTGTCGGTTGTGCCGTCCAAAGCTGAGACCACAACGATTACATTGTAGCCTTGTTTGGCGCTGTCTGCTACCAAATTTGCGACGCGGCGGATGTTTTCGCCTGTAGCCACGGAAGTTCCGCCAAACTTCATCGCTATCTTCTTCATATTCGCGCACTTTCCAGACTTTTACGTAAGTAGTTTATCGGCTAAGTTATGTTTTATGTCTAACAGGTCCCTTAATATGGCGCTGGCGGTTTCCATTCCGCCTGCCCCTCTGCCTATAATGGTCTCTTCTCCAGCGAACTCGGAAACGAAGGTTACAGCGTTGAGGACGCCGCTTACGCATAACGGGTCATGCTTGGATATTTCCGTAGGCGCAACTTTTGGGTTGCCATCTACCGACCCTATAAGCTTAATCGTGTTTCCTTTTTTAGCTGCTTTTTCAAGCGCTTGCAGAGTCACGCCTCGGATGCCCTGCACATCCACATCCTTCAAAGTGTACTTTTTGTTCATTATCCAATTCGCCATAATAACCACTTTGCACGCTGTGTCTATTCCGTCAACGTCCATTGAAGGGTCAGTTTCGGCATACCCAAGTTTCTGGGCGTTGTCCAGCGCTTGTTGGAAAGTTATGTGTTTTTCCTCCATTTCTGTGAGGATGTAATTTGTGGTGCCGTTCAAAATCCCGCGTATGGCGACTATCTTATCGCCTAAGAGGCACTTTTTGGCCAATTCCAAAACTGGAGTGCCGCCGCCCACGGTGCCGCTGAACCGCAAATACACCTTATTGTAGTCAGCAAGTTCTGTTAAAGCGGGGAACGCTAGTGCGAGAGGACCCTTGTTGGTGGTGACAACGTGCTTGCCCGTTTTAAACGCATTTTTGATGTGTGATAAGCCGGGTTCGCCGTTCTTCACGTTGGTGGGAGTCGCCTCAACCATTACTTCAGCTTCAACCGACTCTATCACATCCAACGGCGACATCTTGGGATGGCCAAATTCCGGGTCAGCCGCCACCGTGCCTTTTTGCTTCTTAAGCGTCAGTATTTTCTCCAAGTTTAAGCCTTTGGGATTTATGGCGGCTCCGCCTCTGTCGACGATGGCGACGACCTTCGGGTTGAAACCATAATCCTTAACAGTCTCGGAGCGCCTGCGCAAGAGAATATTGGTCAGACTCTGCCCGACCACGCCGTAGCCTATCAAAATTATCCTCATAGCTCATCCCACGTTGACAGTTATTGCCATAGGAGTTTTAAGCCCTAGAGCATGTTCAATGGCTTCCATTTCAGCGTCGACTTCAAGAGGTTTTTCGCTTACTTTTACCGCAACGTCTGGGTCTTTAAGCCCGTGGCCCGTCACAACGCAGACTATGCACTCGTCTTTGTCGACTTCTCCATTTGCGATAAGCTTCTTTAAACCAGCGATGGATGAGGCGCTTGCAGGCTCAACGAATAAACCTTCAAGTTGTGCCAGCATCTTCTGTGCATCCAAAATCTCCGTGTCAGTCACGGTTTCAGCCGTGCCATGCGAATTGCGTATTGCGTTTACAGCCTTTTTCCAGCTTACGGGCGCGCCGATTCTGATGGCGGTGGCAATCGTCTCGGGTTTCCAGACAGGCACAATTTTGTCGCTTCCGTTTTTAATCGCTCGCGCTATGGGTGCGGCTCCAACCGCTTGTATCCCAGTCATCTTCGGAAGCTGCCCTATGAAGCCGAGAGTGTGAAATTCCGTGAAGCCTTTCCATATGGCGCTTATGTTTCCAGCGTTGCCCACCGGCACTATAACCCTATCAGGCGATTCTTGACTCAGCTGGTCACATATTTCATAAGCCAGAGATTTTTGCCCTTCTATCCTGAAGGGATTGATGGAGTTGAGGAGGTAAATGCTTCTATGTGTTTCTGAAAGTTTCAGCACAATGTCTAAGGCTTGGTCAAAGTTGCCGCGCACTTGAAGGACCTGCGCGCCGTAAATCATGGCTTGCGCCAGCTTCCCATACGCGATTTTGCCCGCAGGTATCAGCACAGTGCACTGTAACCCAGCTTTTGCGGCGTAAGCGGCTAAAGAGGCAGAAGTGTTGCCCGTAGACGCGCATATGACGGATTTCACGCCGAGTTCCACGGCTTTCGTAACGCCAACCGTCATGCCTCTATCCTTAAAGGAGCCTGTTGGGTTTTCGCCCTCATTCTTCACGTAAAGCCGCCTGACTCCCAACTGCTTTCCCAAGCGCGGGCATGGATGAAGCCCTGTTCCGCCCTCGTTTAATGAGACTATTTTCGAAAAATCGTTGATGGGCATGAAATCCTTATAGCGCCATACGGAAAGCGGCGCTTTTTCCCATTCGCTTTTCTCAAGCGCTCTCGTCAGCACATCGTAATCGTACTTGATTTCAAGCAGGTCTCCGCATTTCTTACAGAAATAAACAATTTCATCCACGGCGTATTTGCTTCCACAGTTTATACATTCTTGATGCGTCATGATTCCATCTCCAATAGACAAACGCCTCTGCCGGGTCTTGTGGCGAAAGCTGTTGCTTTGAGACCCGCAGCTTCGAATCCTTTTCGCATTGCGTTCGCGATTTTGGATGCGTCAGCCTTCTTTTTGTTGACTATGGCTATCATTGCTGGTCCAGCGCCGCTAATGGCTACGCCGCATGCACCCGCTTTCAACGCGTTTTCTTTCACTTGCTGATAACCTGGAATCAAGAAGGCTCTTGCGGGTTCCACAATCGCGTCTAACATTGACTTTCCTATTAGGTCCACATCGCCTGTGGCAAAGCCGCTGGCCATGGCTGCGGCATTCCCAACATTTTGCACAAGCTTGTCCATAGAAACCATTTTGGACACGACTAAACGGGCTTTTTCAGTTTTGCTCATGGGCGTTGCCATTTGAGGGAGCGCCACGCACACCTCCATGTCTAGCGGAGACTTTAGATTGACTATCTCTAGCGGGTTATAAGATTTGACGATGACGAAGTCTCCGCATATGGCTGCTGAAACGTTATCTGCATGTTCGAAACCAGCGGAGGCAACTTCACCTTTTGCAGCCAACCGAATCAACTCCTTGTTGCCCAGCTCAAGACTGAATAGTCGGTTTAAGCCGAAGGCTACGGCTGCCGCTGAAGCTGCGCTGCTGCCCAAACCCATGCCGGGTAAGATGCCCTTTTCAATTTTTATCTGAACACCAGTCTTGAGTGAAAATTCTTTCAGTATCTGGTTTGCAACCACGCCTGCCGTGTTTTTCTCAGGCAGCGTGGGAATCGTGTCCGCCGACAGCCCAGAAACTTCTATTCTGACGCCTTTGGGAATGGGCGTTAACGTGACTTTGTCGTTTGGCTGTTCTAGGGCTAAACCGAAAACGTCGAAACCTGGGCCTAGGTTAGCGGTTGTGGCAGGCGCTTTGACGGTCACTTGGCTGAGCGGCATGATTTCATCTCTAAACCAGCAGACAGTATCAAACTGCGATTATTAACGTTGTTGCTTCGCGTGTTCAGTTCTAAACAAGCCATTTTAAACTCACTTTTCTCTTTGAGGCGTGCTTAGCCTACTATGTTGGACAGAACCTCGTAAGCTTTAAGGCTGTCCTTTTTCTCCACGACGATAATCGTCTCAGTCCAGCATGAGATGAATTCTATAATGTTTATGTTTTGCTTCGCCAACAAGGTCGCTAGGAAAGCAACGACTCCCGGCGTCGCTTCTAACTCTTCTGGCGAGTGGATGACGATCATGGTGCAATTGTCATGTTTTACTAGCGCGTTAATTCTTTTCGGCAGGTCGCTTCTGTCCAGCAGGTAAACGAATTTGTCTAGCAAGTCTACTTTCATTCCGTTTTTTGCTTCCACTTCCTTGGTTGTTATCATCACGGATTTTCTGTCGTAAACTGCTATGCCGCTGCGTTTTAGAAGTTGCAGGACTTTCTCCTCTCTTTTCTGTTTGTGTCTCTGCAGTTCTTTCGCGAATCTTCTCAAGGCGGCTTTTATGGCGCTTGTGTTGTCTGTTTTTAGTTCTTTTTGGATTTGTCTGGATAACTCGCTGAGGTTGACTATTCCTTTCTCCAATGCTTCCAGCAAGTAGGGTTTGTTTCGCAAGTAACTTCTTACATTCTGGGCGATTGTCATGATGCACAAATGTATCAATTGGGACATTTAAAGCTTGTTATGTAACAGAAAAGTCGCAAAGTTTAAAAACACCGCCCGAGAGGTAAGGGGAACAATTCAATTCGAAAAACGGGGGAGCAAAAAAATAACAGAAAAAGTTGTCCTCGCATACTCCGGCGGACTAGATACATCCGTGCTAATCAAGTGGCTGCAAGAAAAATACAATGCAGAAGTCATAACCGTAACCGTTGATGTTGGCCAACAAGAAAACCTAAAAGAAGTTGAAGCCAAAGCGAAGAGCCTCGGAGTCTTAAAACACTACTCGATTGACGCCAAAGACGAATTCGCCACCAACTACATTTTTCCCGCCATAAAAGCCAACGCCCTCTACGAAGGGAAATATCCCATAAGCACCAGCCTATCTCGCCCGCTCATAGTAGCAAAAATGGTGGATATCGCGGAAAAAGAAGGCGCGACAGGCTGCGCTCACGGCTGCACAGGCAAAGGAAACGACCAAGTGCGCTTCGACGTGACGCTCAGCGCTTTAGCTCCAGACCTCAAAATAATCGCTCCAGTCCGCGAGTGGGGCATGACAAGAGACGAAGAAATAGCATACGCAAAAGCAAAGGGAATTCCAATCTCCACCGCGGCGAAGAAGTACAGCATAGACCAAAACGTCTGGGGCAGATCCATCGAGTGCGGAGTCTTGGAAGACGCTAATCAGGAACCTCCAGAAGACGTTTTTGAGTGGACTGTTTCGCCCGAAGAAGCACCGAACACGCCTGAATATGTGACCGTCAAATTTGAGGCAGGCGTTCCAGTTGCCGTAAACAACAAAAGCCTAAGCCCTCTTGTGCTTATTGAAACGTTGAATGAGACAGCGGGGAAACATGGTGTTGGCCGCATAGACCACATAGAAGACCGTTTGGTAGGCCTCAAATCCAGGGAAGTCTACGAGTGCCCAGCCGCAACCGTTCTGTTAGAAGCTCATAAAGACTTGGAAAAAATGGTGCTTACAAGGCATGAAGTTTTGTTTAAGCAGCAGATCGATGCCCAATGGACTTTTTTGGTTTATACAGGCTTATGGATGGACCCGCTGAGGGAAGATCTTGAA
>Ga0209323_10000014_pt1 | contig 120642 bp, 127 predicted proteins | sample Rifsed19ft2_FD_184014 | JGI IMG/M metagenome (GOLD analysis project Ga0209323, IMG submission 184014) | Soil microbial communities from Rifle, Colorado, USA - sediment 19ft 2 (version 2) | ecosystem: Environmental > Terrestrial > Deep subsurface > Rock core/Sediment | place: Rifle, Colorado...
ACGTACGGAGAACCAAAAGCTGATCGCTTGAACATGTTGCGGACGGTTCAGAAGGATCTTGAACCCGTTTTTCTAATATTCTCAGACCCTGAGCACAGGGTCATCAATTTTTTTGCGGAAATCACAAAGACTCAGCCCATAATAGAGGTTGAAGATTCCTTTAGAGTTAAACACGCTGTTTGGAGAATAGTCGACCCGCAGAAGATAAAGCTCGTGCAGAAAGCTTTGGAAGGCAAAGTGCTCGTAATCACCGATGGCCATCACAGATACGAAAGCGCCCTCGCCTACCGAGATGAAAGACGCAAAAAAGAAGAGTGGACTGAGGACTCAGCCTTCAATTTTCACATGAGTTACATGGTTCCAGTTCAAGACGAAGGGCTTGTTGTCTTGCCCACTCATAGGCTTCTGAAAAAAATCGCTTTAGCCAGCGACACCTTGCAGAAGCTCAGAAAGTTCTTTGCGATTTCAGAAATAGACCCAACAGTTAAAGCTTTAGAAGGTTTTCTGGAAAGCCACAAAAAGGAGCATGCTTTCTGCATTTATGATGGATCAAAGGCTTATGGCTTGCTCTTGAGGAATGAGAAAACCATTTCTGAACTTGTTAACGTTGGCTATTCAAAGAAAGCGCACCTTCTTGACGTGGTGATATTACGGGATGCCATTTTCAAAACCATAATGAAGACTGGCGAGTTAAAGATTGATGAAGACATACTCTACGCGGGATCAACAAGGGACGCCTTGGAAAAAGTTGACAGCGGAGAAGCCAAGCTGGCGTTCTTGGTTAATTGCATAAATCCAGAGACGGTTTGGCAGATAGCGCAAAAACATGAGAGGTTGCCAGAAAAATCCACGGATTTTTACCCGAAACCAGTTTCGGGTTTAACGATGATGGATATTTCACCGAAAGAAAAACTCTAGTGTACATGTACAGTTCAGTTCTCTTGTTTTGTGTTGGTATTTACTTCATGGAAACTATTATAAGGATTAAGCTAGAAACCAGCATCTCACGCGTAATCACATGCGAGGTCTTGACATGAACGAAAGTGATGCGAACGAAAACGTGGAGAACAAGAGTAGCAAGAATGAAACTGACATCGTGAAGAAGTATGCTGCTGAAATGATCGGGACGTTTGTGCTGGTGCTGATGGGTTGCGGAAGCGCTGTTCTCGCAGGTCCATCAGTCATAGGTTACATCGGAATAGCTTTTGCTTTCGGTCTTGCTGTGCTTGCTATGGTTTACACTATAGGCGGCATTTCTGGATGCCACATAAACCCCGCTGTGTCCATATCCATGTTGGCTGCAGGTAGAATAAACGCAAGGGACGCCATTATCTACATAGTAGCACAGTGCGTAGGCGCCATGGCTGGAGCAGCAACGCTCTACCAGATTGCTCTTGGAAACCCATCATACAGCTTAGCTAACAACGGTTTAGGCCAAAACGGATACGGTGAGGGCTTTAATGCGGGATTCTCAATGACATCGGCGTTTACCGCTGAGGTTCTGCTGACGCTCATATTCTTGCTGGTCATCCTCGGCTCAACCAGCGAAAAAGCGCCCAAAGGTTTTGCAGGAATATCCATTGGGCTAAGCCTCGTCTTAATCCACCTCGTGGGAATACCAGTAACCGGCACTTCGGTAAACCCTGCCAGAAGTTTAGGTCCCGCTGTCATAGTTGGGGGCACTGCCTTAAACCAGCTTTGGCTCTTCTGGGTGGCTCCTATAATTGGGGCTCTGTTAGCGGCAGCTGCTTGGAGAGTCATCCAGTAGCAATCGATGAAAAAATCTAGACCCATGTTCCCAAAACCTCTTTTTTTGTTTGTTGGGCTTGTTACTTCACAAACTTTGCGGGGTGTCTCTTGAATCTTTTCTTGCAAGTCAAGCTGCAAAAATGGTAGGTTTCGCCGTCATAAGTGATTTTGAACTTGGCCGTATTTTCATCGAGAACTACGCCGCAGACTGGGTCTCTAAACATTACTTTAGCCTAAACCTCATGGAAGAGTCTACTTTCTGCCTATTATGGTTAGTGGTTTAAAAAAAAGTTTGTAAAAAGCCCTATTTTCTGCAGAGTCACGTTATCTCTTCTATTGTTGTTTTGGTCAAGGCTTTTATGTTGTCGAATTCTGTCAGTTCTCCATAGCCCACGAGGGTTATGGCAGTTCCTTCGCCTCCCATTCTGGCGGTTCTGCCGATTCTGTGAAAATAGACTAGAGCGTCAAGCGGCACATCATAGTTTATGATGTGAGTTATGTCCTGAATGTCCAAGCCTCTTGCTGCAACGTCTGTCGCAACGAGCAGCTTCAGTTTTCCATTTCTGAAAGAGTTGATGGTGAAATCTCGTTGCGGTTGGGTGAAACCCGCGTGAAGCGGCTGAGCGTTGTATCCTCTTTTTCGCAGATTGTCTGCGAGGGTGCTTGTGTCTCTGCGTGTTTTGCAGAATATTATGGCTCGCTCTATATGATTCTCATTTAGAATGTTGCAAAGAGTTTCGAATTTGCTGTAAGGGTTCACGACCACATAATACTGTTTCATTTGCGTAAGCGCGATTTCGTCTTTGCTTACAAGTATCTTTTCAGGGTTTTTCATGTACCTGTTGCAGACATTCATCACCGTCTTGTCTATCGTCGCCGAGAAAAGGCTTGTCTGCCTGTTCGACGGGACTCTTGAAAGGATGTATTCAATATCGTCTATGAATCCCATGTCCAGCATCCTGTCCGCCTCGTCGAGAACCAGAACCTTCACCGATGAGAGATTCAGTATGCGCCTCTCAAGCAGGTCAATTACGCGGCCCGGCGTGCCCACAACAATCTGGACACCACTTTGCAGAGCGCGTATCTGCCTTCCGATCGGTTCTCCTCCGTAGACTGGCAAGACCTTCAGTTTCGCGTACTTTGCGAAGAGGCCGATGTGCTCTGCAACTTGCACGGCAAGCTCACGAGTTGGCACTAAAACCAAACCCTGAACCGTTTGGATTTCAGGGTTCAGCCGCTCAACCATGGGCACTCCGAAGGCAGCGGTCTTGCCTGTTCCAGTTTGCGCTTGCCCGATGACATCCCTGCCCTCGAGCAACGGCATTATCGCCTGAGCTTGAATCGGAAAAAGCCCCTCAAACCCAAGTTCTTCGATGCTTCTTAAGACTTCCATACTTAATGGTAAGTCTTTGAATGATTGCATTTCCAATATGTTTCATTTCTCCTATCACAAAATTTTTCATGCGTTTTTCGAAAGCTTTCAGAAGCTTTGTTAGTTACATGAGTTAATGTGACGCATCATAAGCATCGGTTCGCCTATAAAAAGGTTTAGCAGCCGTTCGAAACAGAAGAACTAAAATACATGCCAGTTTCCACCAAGCATGAACGCCAATGTTTTTAGCGGGCGGGGAGGGATTTGAACCCTCGACCCCCAACTTAGGAGGCTGGTGCTCTATCCGTACTGAGCATCGAGAAAGAGTTATGGTCTCTCTTTACTCGCCCAAATTTCCCGTCCAGCAACTCACTAAGACTGTCGGAATCAACGTCAATAGTAATTCAAACGTCTCCAATTAAAGCCTTAGCTCTACAAAAGAAAAACACGAGGGGAGAGTCAGAAGATGTACTGCAAATTTTTGTTTTGTTTTTCCCTGATTTCCTTCAATGACTCATATTGAGCTTCAACGAGTATTTTTAAAGCGTCAATATTCTTCTTTATGCCTTCTATTTCCATGTGTTTTTCCAGAATTCCTGATCGCGCAAGCTGCTCATTGATGTTGCCGACTGCGATTTCTAACACTTTGACTTTGAAAGCGAATATTTGAAGAGTATAGAGCAGGCTCAACTGAGCTGATAGCCTTTCCAAGCGGTCCAACTCGAACGTTTTTCCAATTAAGGCTTTGACTTTTTGGGCTTCAGAAGCCTCTTTTGACAGTAGTATTTGCTCGTAAACTGCTGTTTGCTTCGACGCTATTTCCTTGCTTTCTTCGAAAACTTGCTGAATCCTCTTTGTGGTCTTATCCAACATCTCTAAGACTTCATCCAACCCCGCATCCCTCTTTAAGCGCATCCTAATAGACAGAGGAGTTATTTCTCATTTTCCATGTTCCTCACTTTTCGCGTTCGTGATTCGCTTCTAATTCTTAATTCGGTTACAACTTCGTGTTATCGCCCCAGCCTCTCCATTCTGCTTAATGCCCCTGTGCATGCAAAAAACTTAAACGCGCTAAACCGTGAAGTGTAGTGGCTAGTGCGGGGGTACCCAAGCCAGGTCTAAATAGGCGACCAGAAGCCTAAGACAAGGGGGAGGACTTAAGATCCTCTGGCGCAGGCCTTCGTGGGTTCAAGTCCCACCCCCCGCACTCAACGGCAACCTGCCGAACTGATTGGTTTTGCAGTATGGTTGATGAAACGAGGAAACAGAGAGTTGACCATTGAAAGAAAAATGAATTCGACGTCGTTTATGCTGCGGACAAGCCTTGTGGGCGCGCGCGGACGGCAAACTGCGCTCGCATTCGGCATGCAGAGTTAGCCGCACATAGAGCAGACTACAATTAGCAATAGTCTAGAATCCTTGTAGTATGTTGTTGTTACTTGACTGTAGCTTGGAAGATTCGAGTTGCCATATTCCACCAGCAAAGTTTGCGCTCCGAAAGAGTAAGCATCTGCTATTGCGTATCCGTAGCCGTATATCTTTGTGAATGGATAGTATGATGATGTTCTGCCGCCGTAGGTTGCTGCATAAGTAGTCATCCTTGACTTTAACGTGCTTATTGTTGTTGAGGACATGCCGCTCCTGTAGTAGATTCTTGGGCCGCCGAACATGTGAGTGTTGATGTACCATTTTGGCTTGTAGGTTTGGAACACTGCTCGCATGACTTTTGTTTCAGCTTCGCTGCCAGCAGATGGACCTCTATATTCGCTGGACGTACTGGAAGACGATCCTGACTTACCCCAGCCTGTAACGAAGTTTCTGTTCAAGTTTACGTGGTGGGCGTTAGTTCGGCCTGTTTTGTCAATATTCACGACAGGAATGATGAGAACCCAATTATGCGCTAGAATGTATTTTGCTCGGCTATTTGAACTTGTCAAAAGCCATTGCGCAAAAAGATAACCTGTTTCACTGCCCAAGTCTTCGTTTCCATGCAGTTGCGCATCCCATAAGACTCTTCCACCTGATGAGTTGCCGAATCTAAAGAGCCAAATGTCTCTGCCCTCCACGGATTTGCCAACAGACACGTAAGAAGCCAAAGACGGATACTGACTGCACAGTGCTTTGTACTTTGAGATTACGGATGCTTTGGTTTCATAATTTGCAAAAACCGTAGGGACAGTTATAACCAATATTAGAATGGCGATTGCCAGAACTTTCTTATTCACTTGCATGTTTCACTGGTACGAACTAGTTTCTAATATAAAACTTGCGCAACTAAGGCAAAATCAGTGTAAACGTAGGAAACGAGCAGAACCCACAATCGATTTTTTCAGGAAATTAGCTCCTTTACATTGTAGGAGGAATTGTCGTGTCTGAAAGCAAAAAACACGTTGAACAACGATAAGTCTCCGCCTATGGAGATTCTACGTTAAAGTTCAAGCTATATTTCAGTCTATATATAAGGGGGCTATAGTCTTTTCCACGCGCTAGTTCTGCACAGTTCTGAAAACGTTAGAGGGATAGAGGTCCTGTTTTCCATAGGCTACCTACACCTTGCAGTCTGCAGAGAACGCTAGAGAAAAAGATTAGACATGCTGAAAAAAAGGGAAGTTATGTCTTTGTGGCAGACTTAAGCGCTTTTCTGAGTTCTTCTGCCTTGTCGGTTCTTTCCCACGTGAAGTCTGGGTCATCCCTTCCAAAATGTCCAAACACAGCCGTTTTTCTGTATATCGGTCTGAGAAGACATAGGTAATCTATGATTGCTTTAGGTCTCAAGTCAAAGTTTTTCTGCACCAACGCGAGAATTTCCTCATCGGGCAACTTCCCCGTGCCATGTGTGTTCACGAACACGGAAATTGGCTGCGCTATACCAATGGCATACGCTATTTGAATTTCGCATTCATCCGCCAAACCCGCTGCGACAATGTTTTTGGCAATGTACCTTGCCATGTAACAGCCCGACCTGTCAACTTTTGATGGATCTTTTCCCGAAAAGCACCCTCCGCCATGGCTTCCAACGCCTCCGTACGTGTCAACGATGATTTTTCGTCCCGTCAAACCTGAATCCGCCAAAGTTCCTCCAATCACGAACCTTCCAGTCCCGTTAACGATGTACTTTGTTTCAGCATCCAACATGCCAGAAGGAATGACCTTCCTTATTACTTCATTAATTACGTCTTCTCTGATCCTTTCCAATTTAACACTATCAGTGTGCTGAGCAGCAATCACGACAGCGGTCACTCTTTTTGGTTTCCCATCGAAATATTCCACTGTGATCTGAGACTTACAATCTGGCCTCAAATACGGCAGTATTCTCTTTTTCCTGCACTCAGACAGCCTCTTAACAAGTTTATGTGCAAGCATTATCGGCAGAGGCATCAGTTCCTTCGTCTCAGTTGTGGCGTAGCCAAACATCATTCCTTGGTCTCCAGCGCCCTGTTCATGTGCTGCGGTTTCATTCACTCCTCTTGCAATATCTGGGGATTGCTCCTCCAAGGAAACGAGAATGCCGCAAGTTTCCCAGTCCAGCCCATCCTTGGCATTATCAAATCCGATCTCCTTCAGTGTTTTCCTAACAATTTTAGGTATTGACACGTAGCAAGAGGTTGTGATTTGACCAGTGACTATTACATTTCCCTGCATTACTAAGGTTTCACAGTCAACTCTTGCTTTGGGGTCTTTGCATAAGATAGCGTCCAAAACGCTGTCAGATATTTGGTCTGCGACTTTGTCTGGATGCCCCTCTCCCACAGATTCTGAAGTAAACAAGCATTTTCCATTTCTTCTCATAAAGACCCTTCGAATAAACTTGCAGTAAGGGTTTTAATACTTTACATTTTTCTTAAAAGGCTTTCTCCACAATTAGAACACTCAAGTGTCATCCGAAAGTTTATCACCACAGTATGAGCATATACAAAGCTTTGAAAATCCACAGAAGGATAACAGCATGAAAAAGATTATACAAACCGAAAACGCACCTAAACCTGTAGGACCGTACAGTCAAGCAATACAAGTTGGCAAGTTCCTGTTTGTCTCAGGTCAAGCGGCGATAGACCCTAAAGAGGGCAGAATAGTTGCCAATGGCATCAGGGAGCAAACCGTCAGAGCCATGGAGAACATCAAGGCGATACTGCAGGCTGCAGGATACAACTTCAGCCACATTGTCCAGTCCACGGTGTATCTTTCGTCAATGAAACTTTTCAGCGAATTCAACAGCGAATACGCAAAATATTTCGACAGGGAACTTCCAGCCCGCGCTACGGTGGGAATAGAACTGATGCTAGGCGCCCTCGTGGAAATCGCGGTTGTCGCCTACAAAGAATGAAATCACGCAGGCTAAAAAATGCTTAAATGCGTGAAGGCTAACCCTTAAGCGTGGTGGAATGGCGCATGGCTGAGTCGACTGAGAAACTGCCCATATCTGAATTCTACAAAGTGATTGATTACGTTACGATTTTTAAAAGCAAAAAATGGTGGGAAGCTATAGTGGTATTTGAGAAGGCTGGTGGAAGACGCGCAATAGGGGTTTACCTTTGGGTGAACAGGAACGACACTTGGAAGCGGAAAAGCAAGTTCAGCGTGAGGAACCTTGATGAATGGAACAAAGTTAAAAATGCTGTAGAGCAGCTTGCGCCGAAACTCGCTTCACAATAACACTGTCAGCGCTTCTTCTCTGTCATAAATTATAATAATTAGCCATTTCAAAATAGAACCGTGGCAAATCATGACTTCCGCATTTAAACAGTTTATCGAAAGTATCGCAGGCGAAAAAGCACCTGGACCAGCTACGACATTTTCTGTATCTCACATATTCTATGCTCTAGAACTCATGGCTGAGAGACCTATCGGACGCAACAAGTTGGCTGAGAAATTAAGTGTTGGAGAAGGCGCTATCCGCACAATAACAAACCATTTGAAAGATGCTGACCTCATCGTAACCTCAAAAACAGGGTGCACCCTCACAGCTAAAGGTTTAAGCATTTGGAAAAAATTCGAAAAATTTTTCCCAACGAGAGTTGAAATTGGAAAAACAGAGTTAACAACGGCAGAACACAATTACGCCTTCTTAGTCAAAAACAGCGGGCACAAAGTCAAGTCAGGCATAGAGCAACGAGACGCAGCCATCGTGGCAGGCGCGCAGCGTGCTGTCGTCATAGTATCCAAAGGCGGACACTTGATTATCGAATCAGTAAGCAATAGCATAGAAAAAGAATTTCCAAAAGCGGCAAATCAAATTCTCAAAGTCATCCAGCCAGAAGATAATGATGTGATAATAATTGCTGGCGCTGACATTCTGCAAAAAGCCAAGCATGCTGCGTTCGCGGCAAGCTGGGCTCTTCTTGACGGCGACAAGGAAAAATGAGCCTGTGGCTAGTATGTGTATTTTTCTCCGCCTGTTAGAATTCGCTCCAGAGTGGTGTTAAAGTTTATCAATCCTTCGTTTGTTTTGGCTGAAACAGGAATCAACAGGAATTTTAAGCCAAGCTGACTAATCGCGTGCATTATGTTTCTGCTGAAAAGGCGTTTTGTGCCTTCTAGTTGTTGTTCAATTGAGTTTTCTAAGGCGTTCGGGTTGGCTGACCAGTCCGTAATTCTCTCAACTTCCTTTCTCGGAAGCAAATCGCATTTTGAAAGCAGATGCACCTGAGGCTGGAAAAACCGATTGTAAACTGCGGCTGAGAGAAACATGTTGGAAACATAATTGAGCGGATTAACTGAAAAAACCGCGTCAAACAAGTAAACCATGGCTTTAGGTTCTCTTGTAAGCTCGTTCACTATGTAAGGACCACTTGCTCTAAACGCGAACAACTCCATCTGTCCTGGAGTATCCACTAAAACGATGTCGGCGTCCGCGTCTTCGATGTCTTTTGAAATGTTTTCAATTTCGTCCGCTATAAGGTCAGCAGCCATTATTAAGGCGCCGTTAGGTCCTAAACCGTATTTCTCCATTAGATTTCCGACATCCACGTAATTTCGGATATCCACATCTGGCGAATACGGAAGCTTTAGCGTGCCTGGGTCCAGGTTTACTACGGCTACATCTTGCTTTGACATCTTTAGCCATTCACTGAAGGCTGCTGTGAACAGGGACTTGCCAGAACCCGCAGTTCCTATAATAAACGCAATAGGCATTGTTTTGTTTGCTCCTTTTGTTGTAAGCGGTTTCTGTTGGTTTGAGCGTAATAACTCTTTTGTTATTGATATGCTGCGTACGCATTATGCGTGTGAAAGTTTATGTGCTCTCGGTGACTATACCCCCATTATATATAAGGGGGCTATAGTTCCACAGAGCGCATCAGAAAAGCGCTTACCTGATTTCGTAGCTTCTCTTGCCATCCTTGCCAATTTTGGGTATGACCATGGTGAACTGCGCACCTTGGCATTGCTTGCCTGTTTCCCGTATCGCCCAACCATAGGCTTCGCAAATCCTCTCTATCAGGTAAAGCCCGTAGCCTGTGCCTTTCAGATCTGAGAAAAGCAAAACCGCTGATAGAATTAAACTCTGAAGACGCGACCGTGGAGCGCGCAGAAGAGGAGCAAGCTTTTTAGAAAGAAGAAAGTGTTATACCTCGATCTCAGTCGGGAAAGGCTGGGGTCGTGATCTATGCCTGTGGGGTCGTCGTCTAGCTTGGATTAGGATACCAGCCTGGGGCGTTGGCGATCCTGGGTTCAAATCCCAGCGGCCCCACCAACCATAATTCAGCCGTATTTGGCTAAAATAAGCTTAATTTGAAGTTTTCAGGCTCGTTGGGGTGCTGTTGCAGACAAAGACTTACTTGTTTTGGAGCAAGAATTAGCGAGAATAATCCATACCCGATAGCAGCAACAACCACTAAACCTTTTTCTATTTTCGAGGCTGGCGAAAATGCTAATATTCCTATTAAATGCACAATCAGTTTAGCGCGCTCAAAAAAGTGGTATTGTTTGATATTACTCCTTTTTCTCTGATTTGGGAATGCCTATCCATCTTGGAGTCCTATCCATGTATTCTCGATAGGCGTTCCCATAATGCCCAAGACACTGGGCTTCCTCCATCTTTATGAAGTATACTGCTCCAACTCCAACTATGATGGGAAACAACAAGAAAACCCATGAAGCCGAAGCTATGCTCACGCCTAGAAGAAGTAGAACTTCTGTTACATAGATAGGGTGCCTTGAAAAACGATAGATTCCCTTGGTTACTATTTCACCCGCTGGGGTGTTAACCCAGCTCACCACAGTCATCACACTCCCAACTAACCCGATTAGGATGATTGGGAGACCTGCGTAGAACCATATCGTACCTAATTTCAAGGGTAGGAAAACAGAGTATATCACGGCTGCAAAATAAGTAAACTTGGAAACAAGGCAAAATGACAGATTAGTCTTGGACATGGGCATGTTTGGTGATGGTGCACGTTTTTCCATGAACCAGCGAAGAGAGAAAAGCGTGAGCAATAGAGAAGGAAGCATAAAAATCCAAGCATTCCATAAGCCTAACTCAAACGCTGGAATGAGAGACACAATTTCCCTCTTTACAGTTACCACTATTAACTATCTAACACTTTGGCATAAGTCATCTAGAATGAAGCTAGCGTTCCTACACAAATCACGAGAACTTATTTCATTTTTTGTCATGACTACGTAGACTATTATGGCATTAGTGGACTTGAGAAAAAGGATAAAAAAACTGAGAATGAATCAATGGCACAAGTGATTTAAGCAAAGAACAAGAAAACAGCATTTGTATATTTTAGTTGGGGGAGGTGAGTAAATGGCACAAATTTCTGACGAAGAGTATGAAGCGGAAAAGAAAAGGGTTACACGTTATCATGGTATTCTTGAAATACCGGTCCTCATTTTCTTTTTTATTGGTATTATTACCGCAGCATTAAACGTGACAATCAGTGGATTTACGCCTATCGTGTGGTTTTTGTTATCTTTTTGGGCTGTCCTTATCATAATCTGTATGAATATAACAATGATACGAACCGCTTTGGAATGCAAGAATTAGATTTACGAACAAATAAGGCTTCAGAAAACCTAGAACTATCTACCACACTATTTTACATCTTATCACTGTTGCTAAGTCAGTAGAAAAAAGTGAGATATCCCGAATTAGACTGAGGACTTCGGGCGCGCGCGAAGTTGGGTGTTGGTACATTGCTTACTGGGTTCTCAAATCCTGTGTATGTCAAAAACTGTCGCGTAGAATGTCGAGTAGGCTACATTTAAGCGCGCCTTGTTATGCTTTAGATACCACGGCCCAGTCCTTACCCCTTCGCTCAACCTTGAATCCTTCAAGCACCTTCTCCCAGTCAGCTTCACCTATATTGCTGCTCCACAGACCCAAGACAGCGCCTAAGGAGGTGCTAAGGTACGCTTGCCCAGCAGGCTTCAGGACACGTTTGATCTCGCTTACTGCTGACTCACGATATCTTGGGGCCATGGAACACAACATGTCACAAGCGAGGACGAAGTCAACCGACCCGTCTTCTATGAAACTCAGGTCGGAAGCAGATATTGCGTGCGCTTCGATGTTGTGATAACCATGCTTATTGGCTTTTTTTTCTAAAGCTCGAATAGCCTTCTCATCAGAATCAACTGCATAGATCTTTCCTTCAGGACCAACGCATTCAGCTAAAGGAAGCGTGTAGTAGCCTGGACCGCAACCAAGGTCAGCAACCACTTGCCCCTTTGTAACATAGGAGGAATATTTGTTCGGATTATCAGCGAGTCTTCTAAAGAAGTTATCAAGTCCCCAGACAGGGAAGTGCTTATCCTGTTTCTCTTTGTTAGTAGCCACTTCACCTACCTACCTATATTTTGATTTGCTTATTTTCCTCTAAATGCTTTTGGATCATTTTGGCATCCCCCGCACCCCTTATTATTGATAATCTGACTAGAATGTGAATGTTTCAAAAAAAGTGGATCGCGGGAGATGTCGCCATTGAGGGCTGGGAGCAAATCCCAGCGGCCCCACCAAGTCAATATTTTGCGAAATAAAGCCAGATGCAGCGAGTTTTCTGCTGGAACGTGCTGGCACAGCCAGTTTTGCCGCGCGCTGTGACCTGCTAAAACCGCTCCAGTTTTGGCCTATTGTAGATTTCAACTACATAGTTGTCCGGGTCGCAGAATGACACAGCATAGTATCCTGGCTCAAATTGAGGATGCTCTTCACATGGGAATAGGGCTTTGAACCCGTTCTTCTTCATCTCTCTCTCGATAGCGTCAACAGTTTCCTTGTCCCGAACAAGGATCGCCAAATGATCTGCCACAACGAACTCCTCTCCGGTTGGGGCTTCACGCTTAACCCTTGGTTCCTGTGACTCGCCTACCCAGACCTGAAAATTCTGATTAGAAAATCCTACTCCATCTTCAGCTTCCATTATGACCTCAAAACCAAGCCCGCTAAGCAAGGCCCTGTAAAACTTCTTCGATTTGCTCAGGTTTGAGACCTCGATTCCAACATGACCAACAATCGCCTGGGTCTGTTTCTCTGAAACCATACTATCATGCCACGGCAACGACTATAAGCCTTTTTCACTTAAATACTTTCATTGTAATGAACCAGCTTCCCAAAAAGACAAGCCAAGCAAATCAAGAAATAATAGATCATAGCTGATTATACGCCAATGAGGGTTCAAACGTGGGCTTTGACCTAAGCGGCCCCACCACCAACGCCAAGGACACTGGGAAGCTTTTTTTGCGTCGGCTAATACGCGCTACTTTTTTATTCTCTCTTTCAAACAGTATGTTTGGTGATGCTCAGTGAAGGTGGTTGCTTTCAACGGAAGCGCCAGAAAAGACGGCAACACAGCCATATTAATCAGGCGTGTTCTGCAAGTTCTCGAAAAAAAAGGAATCGAGACAGAGCTAATACAGCTTGCGGGAGAACATATACGCGGCTGCAACGCGTGCCAAACCTGCTACAAAACCAAAAACAAGCGCTGCGTCATCGAGGATGACAACGTAAACGCGTACATACAGAAGATGCTGGAGGCAGACGGCATAATCCTAGGCTCGCCTGTCTACTTCTCAATGATGACGCCTGAACTGAAGGCCCTCATCGATAGAGCAGGATACGTAGCTGGAGCAAACTCGGACATGTTCAAAAGAAAAGTAGGCGCAGCCGTCGTCGCGGTTAGAAGGGCAGGTGCAATCCCAACCTTCGATGCCATAAACCATCTCTTCCTGATAAGCCAAATGATTGTGCCTGGTTCATCGTACTGGAACATTGGAATTGGACGGAAAAAAGGCGACGTGGAAGGCGACGAGGAGGGCATGGAAACTATGGAAGACTTGGGAAGGAACATGGCTTGGCTGATCAAAAAACTGAAACGTTCGAAACGTTAGCTACTTCATGATCGCCTTCAAGTCTTCTTCAGGGCTTGTTATTGGCATAATATTGAATTTTTCAACGAGCACCTTGAGCATGTTAGGCGTTATGAAAGCAGGAAGGCTTGGTCCAAGCCTAATGTTCCTTATGCCCAAATAGAGCAGCGATAACAGTATGGCAACTGCTTTCTGTTCATACCAAGAAAGCACAAGCGACAGCGGCAGATCATTAACCTGCACGTTAAAGGCTTCAGCCAACGCTTGCGCCACTTTAACTGCTGAATACGCGTCATTGCATTGCCCCATGTCCATAAGCCTCGGAATATCATCGATAGTGCCCAAGTCTTTGTCAAAGAACCTGAACTTCCCACATGCAAGGGTCAGCACGACTGTGTCTCTGGGCGCTTTCTCCACGAACTCCGTATAATAGCTTCTTCCAGGCTTCGCTCCATCACATCCGCCGACTAATAAGAAACGCTTGATGCGCCCACGCTTTACAGCGTCTATGATTTTGCCTGCTACGCTTAGAACTGCGTTTCTGGCGAATCCCACAGTTACGTATTTGCCTTCTTTGTCTGCTTGAAAGCCCGGCATTTCTAGCGCTTTTTCTATGACTGGTGAGAAGTCTTTGTTTGCTATGTGCCTTACACTCGGCCATCCAACAGGACCTGATGTAAAGATGTTTCCTTTGTAGTTTTCTAGCGGTTTTTGAATGCAGTTGGTCGTCATTAGTATGGCTCCTGGGAACGCTGGGAATTCTCTTTGCTGGTTTTGCCATGCTGTTCCATAATGTCCATAGAAGTGAGGATACTCCTTCAACTTGGGATAGCCATGCGCTGGCAGCATTTCTCCATGCGTGTAAACGTAGATTCCTTTTCCTTCGCTTTGCCTCAGAACCTCGTCCAGATCTTTAAGGTCATGTCCAGATACGAGGATGGCTTTCCCTTTTTTCGCGCCAAGAGGAACCCTTGTAGGTGCTGGGTGACCGTACGTCTCAGTGTTTCCTGCGTCTAACAGCTCCATGGCTCTGATGTTAATCTCTCCGCACTTCATTACCAAACCTACAAAGTCATTGACGCCAAACGATTTATCCAGTGTAGCTGTGAGGCCTTGGTGTATAAAATCAAAGACCTTGTCATCCTTTTTTCCAAGAGTATAAGCATGGTACGTGTAGGCAGCTACTCCTTTTAGGCCGTAAGTCAGCAACCACTGGAGCGAGTGAAGGTCAGGGTCGATGGCAGGATCAGACTTTACTCCGAAGCGCGTGCCTTGTGCTATAAGGCCTTCCTTTGTTTTCTCTAAAGCCAAGTTGGCAGGTCCGCTGCTGTTGTCGATGTGGCCTTCTGCTGATTGTATCCTCTTCCGCAGTATCTCGCGTAGTTCTGCTGCTTTCCTAATGTATTCGATGATTCTGTCTGGATCGAAGTTCACGTTCGTTAATGTAGCGAACAGTGCCTCGCAAGTGAACACGCTAATTTTCTCGTCTTTGATTCCGACTTTTCTTGCCTCAATTGTTAGTTGTGATAGCCCTTTCAGCATGTAGACCAGCAAATCTTGGAGCGTAGCTACGTCAGGTGTTTTTCCACAAACGCCTACTATTGTGCACCCTTGTCCCTTGGCTGTTTGTTCGCATTGATAACAAAACATCTGATCTTGACTCATAAGTCCACCAATCTTACGTTCTCAAAAACGCACGCACATAAAAATATTTGGATTTGTGAGCGACGAATAACCAAAAGGCGGTCAAGTGCAGGGCGTGTCTTACCGTATCAACGCCAAACAAAAAATGTTTCTTATCAAAAGGACTCATGTGCGTTTCAAATCCTCTTAGAAGTAATGGAAAATCAACTTCAATTGAAGAGAAGGGCATGAACCTAAATGAAAAAATTTTGGAGAAAATCGAAGTCTATGTTGAGGGTGGCGGTCTTGTTCCCAGAATAACGTCCACGTCTGTTATTGAGTCGTCTCTCACCACAGTGAGCACCAAGTGCTCTGTTGGCAGTGTTTTCTCTTCAAGGTAGCTTGCCAGATCATCATTGTTTTTTATTAAGGTCCCGTTCATGGCGATTATGATGTCGTTGACCTGTAATTTGCCGTCTGAGGGGCCTCCAGCTGTGACCGTGGCGATTCTCCAGCCGTAGGTAACGCTTGCGCCTATTTCCTGCGCTATGTCGTAGCTCATGTCCTGTCCTGAAACGCCTAAGTAAGAGTGGCCGCTGTAAGTCCCAGTCGTAATCAAAGCGGATATTTCCCTGAGAATAGTGTTTGATGGAATGGCGAAGCCTAAACCCTGCGAGTCAGAGACGATGGCAGTTGTTATGCCCACCACTTTTCCAACGACGTTCAGCAGTGGGCCACCGGAGTTTCCAGGGTTTATGGGCGCGCTGGTCTGTATGATGTTGGCTATTGCAAAGCCTCCTGCATAATCTTCCGTGATGGTTCTGCCAAGAGCGCTTACCACGCCAGTGGTCAGCGAGCCGACTAAACCGTAGGGATTTCCTATGGCTATCACTGGCTCGCCTACCCGCAACGTGGATGAACTGGCAATCTCAATGGGTGTAAACTCGCCAGCTGAAGCATTAACCGAAAGAACTGCTAAATCCGCGTATTGATCAGTGCCGAGGACTGTGGCTGCGTATCCGTTTCCGTTTGAGAAGGTAACGCTTAAATCGGTTGTGTCATAAACGACGTGGTAATTTGTTATCACAACTATTCTGTTTGAAAAGTTGTAGACGAAGCCTGAACCTTGAACCGTCTCGCTATTTGTGGTTCCTTGAACCAACACGACTGAATCTCGCACGCTCGAGTAGATTTCCGCTAAGGCTGTGGAGTTCTGGTAAACCGTGATGTACTGATAGGTAACATTCTGACCGCCTTGAAGTGCTGAAACTTGACTCTGCAGAGCTGCGACTTCAGCGCTTAGGCCGTTGATTTCTTGAAAGTTTATGTAAAAACTCGCTAATCCTCCAACGAGCAATCCTGCCGCAAATAAGAGTGCGAGAAGGCTAGCTGAAGCCTTACTATAACCTTTAGATTTCAGCATTTTGTTCAACCTCTAAAATGACATTTCAGCAGCTTTAGATAAAAGTTCCGCTGCTTTCACGATGCACTTCAAACGCGTACTATTTTCTTCTGTCGACTATGTCTAAGGCTTCGGGTCCTGTGCCGATTAAAACCACGGGTATCCCTGTTCGGTTTTCAATTTCCTTTACGAACTGTTTTGCTTCGCTGGGGAGGGCGTCAAATTTTCTCGCGCCTTGGCACTTGGGAAACATGCTGTCAAGTTTTGTCACGGCGGCTTGTGTTGCACCGTTAATTTTCGCGGTTTTCTTGGCTAATTCGAAATCGAATGGTGCAGAGCGCCTATCGCGGCCAGTTCCAGCGGCAGTTTCAAACCAGCCTCTTTTTATGGCTTCTTCCTTTGTCAATTCGCCTGGCAGGGGTCCAGCGCCCACGCGGGTCATGAAGGACTTGTACACTATGAGAACGTCGTCAACTCTTGTTGGTCCTACTCCTGCTTCGGAGCATATGGCGGCGGCGCCCGTGTCTCTTCCGGTCACGTACGGGTATGTTCCATAATAAAGTGAAAGCATGAAACCCTGAGTTCCCTCCAACAGAACTTTCTTTCCAGAATCTATGCCTTCATTAATTTCCGTTGTCACATCCGCCAAGAACGGCTGCAACTCAGGAATGTCCTTGGCGAGTTTGGCTGTTCTTCTCACGCGTTCCTCAAGGGCTGGTCCCACGCCCCAGCCAGTGGTGCCTAAGCCTTTCAGATGAGCGCTAGTCTTGTCTTGAACCGCGTGCTTTTCCTCGATTATCGAGGCTTGCTGGTCCACGCCCATGCGGTCTCTGACTTTTGTCAACTCAACTTCCTCAAGGAACCTTGCGACCTGAACATTAGCTCCTGCACCGATTAGTAAGCGGCATTTCTCATGAAGGAAGGCAGCTGGAACCATGTGCAAAGCGTAGCGTTTGCCTTCCATCCAAACTGTGTGGGCAGCATTCACTGAGCCTGTTCTCACGCAAAAATCCAATTTGTCTTTGAGGGCGAGGTAAGAGATTATTTTTCCTTTGCCTTCGTCTCCCCAGAAGGCGCCTACGATAACCGTGCATGGCATGTAATTCACCGCTGAAAGGTTTGCCCAGACTTATTTAAAACTGTTGGGTGGATTAAAGTACCGAGAATGTGCTGCAGGCACCGTTTCAAGTATTGGCGCCATTTTAGTTTCAGCCTTTATATAAGGGGGCTATAGTTTTTTCCACGCGCTAGAGAACACAACTGCAGATAAAAAACTGGAACAGATTATGCACGTCTCTTTTTGGCTTCGGCATCTATCTTTTCCAGAAGTTTGAGCACTTTTTTGCCTCTTTTCGCCTTTTGCTTTTCAGTCACCGTGCTTTGAGCGTGGCAGACGTCATCCACCACTATCCCTTTCGCTTCATCGTAAACTACTGGGTAAATACGGCAACCAAGAGGTCTATCAGCGTGAACCTTGCAGCGTCGCTTTTCAACGTCATAAAAAACGCAGTAGCCCTGCTGATTCCGCAGTTTAGCGTAGCCTTCTCTGTCAAACCGTGCAAAAAACTGTTTGCTGTAGCCTTTCCTCTCTAAACGCTCAATATCCGCATTAGCAAGCAGCATTTCTGTTTCTCTGCAGCATAGCCCACAGCGCAAACAACGCATAAACGTATCTTCATTCAGCCACTATATTCAGCTTTTGTTTACACCGCACTTAAAGCAGCATCAGCATAAGCTTCATTTGGCAATCTTGTAAACTAACCACACATACCCCTTACCCAAAGTCTCTTGCTTCCGCAACTTCAGATTAATGCCCTTACCGATGTTGCCAAAAATAGTGTACGCTCCTTTCCCAACAATAACCGGATGAACCAACAAGCTAAGCTCAGACGCTAAACCCTGCTCCAAAAGCAAGTTACCCAATATCCTGCCAGTATCAGCCAGCACAGTCTTCACCTTATACTTCTCCGAAAGCAACTCAAGCGCCAACTTCAAATCCACATGTCGCTTACCAACCACATGATAATCATAATTCCTCTCTCTGAGATGCGCAAGATAGTCTTCAGGCGTTTCTTCCGATACCAGCACAACAACGTCCCTGCAGTACTCAAAGCGCCTGCAAGTGTGAAGTAACCCCTTCAACGCTCCTGCCGTATCAGGTATAACCCACAAAGGAAGACGCTTAGCTCTTTCTGGCTTTTCAAAATCCCCTTTCTCCTCTGAAGGCACTCCTTCCTCGTACAACTCGATGCCTACTTTAACAGTGTTCGAGCCAATCAAGTGAGCATCTGGCTTGTAATTTCCCGCAATCTGATAATGCAACTCCATATTTGGCTCAAAACTGGTAAGAGAACCATCCAAACTTATCGAGTTGTGGACAATAACTTTAGGCAGCATACTCGTCCTCCAATTTCATAATCCGTTACTCTCTCGGGCATTTCTGTTTTTTCACTGTTTCTTTTAGAAAAATGAGCATCGCACGCTTCAACCTGCTGTCTGCATAAAAACCAGATTCAACAATTCTGCCCAAGCAACACTTCTCAACGGTATCTGACCAATCTTGCGGTTCCCATACGGAACATATTCAACAAAGTTTCCTTTCCCAAAGTCGCCCTTTCGAATTCCAGTCAACTGCACGTTTATTATCACTGACCCGTCTTTCAGGTGCAGGTTCACGTTTTTTCCCAAAAAAGATTTGGCACTGTTTAAACCAAAATTTTCCATACGTGCCCTCACCAGTCAAGTTCTTTATCCGCTATGCTACTCCAACACTGCCTGCAGATAGGCCGTTTTTGCCCTTTAAAGAAAATGTAGAGTTTGATATTTTCGCTTTTGCACTTGTTCTTCCAAGGGTTTCTACAATGTTCCAACCTTGTGAACCTCCAGTATTGTTCACGGTCACTATTGTGAACGAAAATTGCTTTTAAAACTCGTTGTGAAACGACTCTTGGACGCTGAGGAGAGGTGAGTTAAAGTGAAGTTTTTATATTTATCACTCTAAACATGTTAGCAGTGGAATTCATGGACGCCTTTGTTCTCGCTGCTGTCAGCTTGGTTCTTCAGATTGTCATTCTCGTTTTACTTTTCGGCAGCATAGGACTAAAAAGGAGGAAGAAGTTTCGCCAGCACGGAATGACGATGCTTCTCGCCGTTGTGCTCCACACCATTACGATATTACTGGTCATGATACCTTCTTTCGTCATCGGTTTTATCCCCTACTTTTTAACAAATATTTCAGACGCAGTCTCAATCATCGCCATTGTTCACGGCGCCATGGGAATTTTAGCAGAAGTTCTTGGCATTTTTATAGTCACCTCTTGGCGCTTACAAAAGTCACTGCAGTATTGTGCTCCAAGAAAGAAGCTAATGCGCGTCACTCTAATCCTGTGGCTGACCGCACTGTTCCTCGGCGTTCTTCTATACCTGCGCCTTTATCTCACAATTCTACCTTCATGATAATTCAAAAAACCCATTCGTTCCAACAACTTTTTCTTTAATTCTTATGAACCAAAATCAAGTTGCACTTTCATCCACAATTACAAGATTGTAGGAAACTTCAAGGAACACCGAACTACTTAAATGTGGATTATTTCGGACGTTATGGCTTCCTTCGTTACCTTTAACAAAGCCACTGAAGGCTTGTTTATGAATGAAGGAATGGGGTTTGTGGGGCTTCCAGGGTTTATGTACAAGGTTTTTCCTTCCCATTTTATGCTGGAATTATGCGTGTGCCCATAAACAAACACGTTAAAACCGTTCCGCTTGGCGATTTCCCGCATTTTGCCCATTCCCCACAAAGTACTCGGATCGTGCATAACGCCGATTTTCCAATCAGAAATTTTAAGGGAGTTAAGCTTAGGCAAAGCGCCGCTGACTTCTGGGCCATCCATGTTGCCGTGAACAGCCAAAACAGGCGCAAGCTGCTCCAACTCGTCAATGACAGCCAATTTCACCAGATCACCCGCGTGCACAATAAAATCCACGTTCTCAAAAACCTTGAAAACCATCTTGGGAATGCATCTTGCCCTCACGGGCACGTGCGTGTCGGATATTAAACCCACAGTCTTGATTGCTTTATAACTAGGCACTTCGCGTGAAATCTGTGCTTGCTCGCTAGTCATCAAACCAACCCCCCCTGCAGGAACGAGTTTACGTTTCTTAGAATAAATGAGGTTAAAGATAATAAATATTCACATTTACTACTTAAATCGTGTTGGCGAGATTTTTACATGAATGCAGCGTGCATCAACTTTAAAAGACACAAAAACAAAAGTTTAATGGGGACAAGTTTTGGCCGTAACAGACGCAGAACGCATGAAAAAACCCAAACTTCCAAAGAAAAGGCTACTCAAGAAGACCATGAAAAAGAAAGGTCACCAGTGACGCGCATTGATTGGCACCGCAGAAAAAACCCGAAAGCCAAAATCCATCAAGCGTTCATTCAAATTCTGTCCAAAATGTGGCTCAATCGGCATCTTCTGGGCATCGGGACTGCCTCAACTTTGGTCACTCTGGCAGTGCAGGAACTGCGGTTACCGCGGCGCACTTATTCTAGAAGACGGTAAACTTGCAACGAAGCTTCAAGAAGAATGGAAAAACAGAAACGCTTTATGATAAAAGCGCGTGGAATACCAACAATTTTTTATTGTTTTGGCTTTGCCAGATACTTCAAGCTGAAAGGTTTGATTGTCACTCCAGGCTTTAAGTCCGCGTGAAAAGTTTGGCTTTCAATTATTAAGTCTGAAAGCTCTGAATCGTGCGTTCTTATGAATTCGGCAAAATCTGAATAGCTCTCGTGAAGGGAAACGCAAACGGCGTCCCAGCCCATTCCTCGTCCATCCAGAACGAGGAGCACGTTCGGCTGCTTCATGTACCACTCCTTTAGCTTTTTTAGGGCTTCGCTTTTTTCTTGGCCTGTTTTTTGTTTAAGTTTGCTTTTTAGAAAAGTGAACGCGGCAATTTCAAACCCGATCTGCCCGAACTTCGGTATGATGGTGTATCCTTCAATGTAGTTTTCTTCAAGCATGGTTCTTCTTCGGGTTACGGTGGGTTGAGAGATTCCTAAAGCTTTGGCTAGTTGCCTGTCGCTTCTGTGGGAATCTTTCATCAACTCGAACAAAAGTTTGTAATCTATGGGTTTTAGTTCCTTCATTCCTATCAACCTGATTAAACAGTAAACATTTCTAGCTCATATATAAACATCATGCAAGTTTCAGCAAATTATCAACATAAAATAAAGGTTGCAAGAAAGTCTTAAGAGAATCGAACGATTCTTAAAACTGTAACAAGTGATGAATGAAATGCAGGTTAAGTTACTGAAGGAAGTTGAAGAAGAAGTTACACATCTCCTAAGCGATTTAATTCACATTAACACAACCAATCCGCCTGGCAACGAGACAGAAGCAACCAAATACTTGGCTGAACACCTGAGCAAAGAAGGCTTCAAATGCGAACTTTACGAGTCTGCGCCTGGCAGAGGCAGCGTCATCACTCGCTTGAAGGGAACGGGCGAAAAACCCAGTTTGCTTCTGCTTTCGCATTTAGATGTGGTTGTGGCTAACGCGGAAGAGTGGAGTGTAGACCCATTTAGTGGTGTTGTGAAAGATGGTTTTGTTTGGGGACGCGGTGCTTTAGATATGAAAGGCATGACGGCTATTGAGGTGATGACGATGAAGCTTTTGAAAAGAAACAACGTGAAACTCAAGGGCGATGTTTTATTGGCTGCGACAGCAGACGAAGAGCAAGACGGTTTGGCAGGCGCAGATTACCTTCTTCGCAACTATCCGCAAAAAATATTCGCCGATTACGTTCTGAACGAAGGTGGAGGATTAGCAATTCCAACCCAAAGCAAGAACGTGTACACGGTGCAGACGGCGGAAAAGGGAATCTTGTGGTTCAAGGTAAAGGCAAAAGGTACTCCTGGTCACGGTTCCATGCCAGACGTAGCAGACAATGCTATAATGCGCATGAACAAAGTCGTAGACAAACTCGGAAACTACCGTTCACAGATCTTGCTTGTTCCGACTGTGAAACAGTTTCTTAATGGGCTTGCAGGGGAAGACGCGAGTTTGCAACAGTTTTTTTCGCGTTTGCTTGCAAATCCCGCGCTAAGCGACCAGGTTTTGGATGAGTTAGCCAAGACCGCGAAGCCTCTTGCGGAGGAAATTCGACCGAGAATCAGGATGACTATCACGCCTACGATAATTCACGGCGGAGTGAAAGAAAATGTGATTCCCTCGGAGTGTGAAGCCGTGTTTGATTGCAGAATACTTCCAGGACAAAATACAACAGAAACTTTGCAGCTCATCAAAAACCTGCTCAAAGACATTGACGCGGAGAAGCTTACCTTCGAAGAAATACAAAAGAATGAGCCTTCAGAATCGCTAACGGAAACGCCGCTTTATGACGTTATCAAAAGCGTTCTTGAGGAGTTTGAACCGAACTGCGGAGTAACGCCGATGCTTATGACTGGCGGAACAGACTCTCGTTTCTTCAGAAAAATGGGCAGCGTGTGCTACGGTTTTCAGCCCATGCGCCCAGACAAGCCGTACGATGAGATAGTTAAGAGAGAGCACGGCATAGACGAGCGCATCTCCGTAGAAAACCTTGTTTTCGGAACAAGCGTGCTCTACGAAGTGGTGAAGAGATTCATGAGTTGATAGCGAGTAAGCTTTGAACTCTAGCGCGTGGAAAAAACTATAGCCCCCTTATATAAAGGCTGAAACCAAGGTAGAATTGAAGGTTCAGTCTGCAGTTTCTCTAATTGAAGTTCCGCTTAGCAAGGTAGAAGTGCAGCAAGTGTTTTATGCTCAGTGCGTCAAACAGCCTATATTAAGCGGAAATGTCAATGATAAAATAACCGTGGTTACAGTTACTGGACAAGGAGACCGTGACGTTGATGGTGCGAGTGGAATACGACCAAAAAGCCGACGCGATGTACATCTGGTTCAGAAAAGCCAAGTACGACATAAGCGAGGAGCTTGCAGAAAACGTGATTATAGACCTTGACAAGAACGGGCGCATCATCGGAATAGAAGTGTTGGACGCGTCAAAGAACTTGGGAAAAGAGCTTGTAACAAAAATCCTGCACACCGAGAAAATAGCCGCAACCGCCTAGATTACCAGAGTCTTTTGACTGCTGTTTCAGTCGTTCCGTCTGGTCTGTGAATGTCATGCTTAAATATCCGCTGGTGTCTCATTTATGTGCGTTTTCATAGGAGTCTGAAAGGAATGCCTGCTATAGAAGTTGGCAGAATCTGCGTAAAACTGGTTGGTCGTGAAACTGGAAGAAAATGCGTCATAATCGACGTTATGGACAAAAGCTTCGTGCTAATAACTGGACCAAAAAAAGTTACTGGCGTGAAAAGAAGAAGAGTCAACATAAACCATGTTTCGCCTCTCCAAGACAGAATCGAAATCACAAGAGGGGCATCTGACGAGGAAGTGAACGCAATTTTAGAGACTGCTGGCAAACTGGAAGAAATGGCGCAGATTGAAAAATAGTCTAAACTCTTATACTTCCTAGCCTCTTTTTCTACATCCAGAGGAGAGTACAATTTCACATGCCGAGAACAGCCCCTCCATGGGAAACCAAACATGAACTGCTAATAAAAACCGAAGACACCACGGACCCAAAGTATGGGCGCAAACCCCATGAAAGACCAGCTGAAGACTACATTCGATACGGCGTAATAAACTTGGACAAGCCAGCTGGCCCCACAAGCCACGAAGTCGCCGCGTGGACAAAAAAAATCATGCACTTGACGCGTATAGGTCACGGCGGCACTCTAGACCCAAAGGTAACAGGCGTGTTGCCAATCACCTTAGAGGACTCTACAAAAATCGTTCAGGCGTTTCTTTACAGCGGCAAAGAATACGTTTGCGTGATGAAACTTCACGGAGACGCCAAAGAAGAGCGCATCAGAAAGGTTCTGGAGGAATTTGAAGACGTTATCTATCAGCGTCCTCCGCTGAGGTCTTCGGTTAAACGACAACTACGCACTAGACGCATATACTACATAGACTTCATTGAGATGGACGGGCGGAATGTTCTCTTCAAGGTTGGCTGTGAAGGCGGAACGTACATACGCAAACTCTGCTACGACGTAGGCGAAATCATCGGCGTAGGCGCCCATATGCAGGAACTCCGAAGGACACGTTCAGGATCCTTCAGCGAAAACGACAAAGACCGCGTCACCCTGCACGATGTGGCTTACTGGTTCGGCGAGTGGCAGGAGAAGAAGGACCCGAAGATACTGCGCGAATTCATTCAACCCATGGAAACGGCGCTGGCGCTGACTCCGAAAATCGTGGTCCGAGACTCAGCCGTTGACGCCCTCTGCCACGGAGCCAACCTCACTGCGCCAGGCGTTCTATCCGTCGAGAGCGGCATAGCCAAGGATTCGATGGTGGCTTTGATGACGCTGAAAGACGAGGCAGTAGCCTTGGCGACGGCAACCTTGTCCACAGAAGAGATTCTGAACATAAACCATGGAACCGTAGCCACCCCGCAGAGAGTCCTCATGCCCAGAGGAACATATCTGAGAACCTGGAAAAGTGGCAGCAAAAAATGACCGAGAAACACCGCAGCGCAGAACATTACTACGCTGAACAACCGCGGTCAGAAGCCAAGTTTGGCCTAGTCCGCACGCAGCTCCGCGGCAAAACCTTCGAGTTCATCACTGCCTCAGGCGTGTTCAGCACCAAACGAGTAGACCTAGGCACGCGTGTGCTCATCGAATCCATGATTCTGCCAGACCAAGGCTGCGTTCTCGACGTGGGCTGCGGCTACGGAGCCGTCGGCATCGTGGCTGCCTCTTCCAACCCAAAACTGCACGTGACCCTCACGGACGTGAATCGTCGTGCTGTTCTGTTGGCAAGGCAGAACGTGGAAAAAAACAACGTACCAAACGCTCAGGTGAAGCAAGGCAGCTTGTACGAGCCCGTTGAGGGATTGGTTTTCCACTGTGTCCTGTCGAATCCGCCCGTGAGCGCAGGCATGAAAACCATCGAAGCCATGATAAGAGGAGCACCCGCCGTTATGGCGTTCAAGGCAACGTTTCAGATGGTTATCCAGTCGAAGATTGGCAAGAAAACGCTGCCTGCGCTCTTCTGCGAGGCGTTCGGCAACTTTCGGGTTCTGGCGAGGGAAAGCGGCTACCGCGTGTTAATAGCAGAAAAACGATAGCCTAGAAACCACTGTTCTCGCAGGCGCGTGTTCTAAAGCATAGAGCAAAGTATTTCCCTGCCAAAAAGTAACTAGAATAACGCTAAAGAGTGCGCCAAAATGGAAAAAGCCACCGTACGTGTACTATTGCTTCTTAGCCTGTTTGCAGTCTCAACGTTGCTGCAGACTGGTGTAGCCGTAGTGGGAGCGCAGGAACTGCCTCCAAATGTAGATGCTCGACAGATGCCTTTTTTTGACCAGATGAAAACTCGCCTCGCTGAATACAACGTGACGGCTGACTGGACTAAGAAAATTTTTCCCATGGACGAGTCACAGTTGTACTTTTCTGAATCAACGGTGTACATAGAGGTGTACGTGACAGACGTGGAGGAGGCAATGCAGCTTTTTGGAGACAACTCAACTGACGATGCTGGAAAAATTTTCCAAGTGTACCGACCCACTGAACGCGCAGCGGCACTGCTGTCCGAGATTCCTCACACGTATTTCTATGCAAGCACGTTAAGTCCATCGATTTGCCTAAGGGTCGAAAAACAGGTGCTGCCACAAATCGCGGAAATTCCCTCGGTGTATTGCATAAGAATAATACCCGGCGATGTCCGATTGATGGCTCTTGACAGCCCGGGGGTTATGGGTAACTTTGCGCTCTGGATTGTTTTGTCTCTTGTAGCCGCATGTGTTGTCCTGATAGCCATAGGTTGGGTGAGGAGGAACCGCGCGCGCCGCAGATGCCTCCAAAACTAAGCGCCTTCAGTTGCTTGCAAGCTCTTCCACAAGTTTTGCTACCTGTTCTATTACATATTTGTTGATTAGCCTGCCTTTGCTTTCGGAAGCCGCTGTTGGGTCGCCCATCACTCCGCTTGGAAAATACTGCTCCGGGTGCGCAACGACTTCGAACCTGGGCATCTGCGGGAAACTGGCTTCGCCTTTGCCTTTCACCAACTCAGGCTTGATTGCCATCATTCGTGAAGTTTCAATGGTTCCCGCGTGACCGTCTTTCTCCGAGAACTCTTTGCCCCTCAGCTCGAACGCGAAGTCAAAGTCGGACAGCACCATTATCCGCGTCTTTCTCTCAGCGCCTGCGCCCTCGTTCTGCAGCACGACGTTTTGGGCTGCCATCCTCAGCGCCACCATGTGCGATTGCCCAGCGTGACCGCTCAGCACGATGATTCTGCAGAACCCGTTGCGCACAAGTTCCGAAAGAACATCCCGCGCTACACGGTAAAGCGTATCAAACTCGATAGAGATGGTTCCAGGAAAATTCCGCCCTGCATTGCAGATTCCGTGCCTGAACGGCGGCGCCACAAGGCAGCCCGTTTTCTCAGCCACCTCAAGCGCCGTGTACTCTGCCTCAAGGCTGTCGGTGCAAAGCGGCAGGTGCTTGCCGTGTTCTTCTACGCTTCCGACTGGAAAGATGACAACGGCGCCCGCCTTGGCGGCTTGCTGCGCCTCTGTGGTGCTGAGCTCGTCAAGCCACAGGCAACTCGGCTTTTTCGGGGCATCGCTTTTTGACTTTGGATTGGGCTTTTTCATGACCGCACTTCCTCACGTTTCAATTTCAATATCTGTTCTCCTGTTTATAAGCGGAAAGCTGCGCCCTGCACGCCAGTAGCCGCGTGACTGTCTTCGGTAAAGGTTTATGTGGCGTGAAGAAACTATAATAAAACCGCGCATGCATCAATAAGCGAAAAGCGCTGCCGGGGTCTCCTAGCCAGGTATGGAGCAAGCCTGGAGATGCCGCGTAAAGCACCAAGCAGCTTGTGGCCTCTCGGGGCCGCGTGGGTTCAAATCCCACCCCCGGCGCTTTTCTTGCTTAATTTTTGCTTGTTTCTTGCTGGTTTGCTGCTTGTTTTAGGCAAATAACTTGCTATTTTGTTTTTGACGTTTTCCGTTTGTATCCTATTTCACAGTTAGGTTTAAATTTACCGCGTGATGCTCTTAAGCGCGTTATTCAAAGGAAATTGAGACAATTATTCCTTGAAAATGCTTTCTAATGTGCAATTTTTTTCGTTCAGGAGTCGAATTTTGAAGAAAGCAAAAAGACAGTAAGCCGCCATTGATTAGCTCTTAGTAGCGCGCCTGAATAAGACACCCAGCAAAATTCCTGAAACTATTAGTACTGTCCAGTTTACAGAGATAATAATCAATTCAAAATAGACGATGTCATACCCGGCTAGGGAAAGACCGACAAGAGAACTGACCGCCAAGACGAAGCTTGCCACAAAAAGCCCTCGGATAGATTTTTGTAGTCTTCCTTCATTGAAGATAGGGGCAAGAGATAGGAAAGATGTGCTCATCATCAAGTAGCCTAGAGCTTCAAGACCAACAAATACACCGTGAGGATTGTACTCTGTGAAGAGGGATAGACCTGCCGTCTCTCCTTTTAAGGTGCTGGGCAGAACCACAGTCAACTGAATAAAGAAGTCCGCCATCAACACGGTTGCGCATATTATAGCAAAAGATAGTGCAATTTGGCTGAAAATCTTCCTTTCATTCGGTGTAATGTGATGGATGGAAGCCGTCAACGCGACGAATACAGGCATCAGAATAAACGCTGGAATGAGCCACGCGAAATCGACTGGAATGAATGGGGCCAAGTAGGGATAAGGATAACTGTTTAATGGAGTGCCAAAGATACCGATCGAGAAGGATATTGCAGTCAGTCCAGCGGTAAGGACTGCTAACCAGAATCCCATTCGGTTTCTGCTCATAATCATGGTATCGCCCGTTTCTGTGAAAGCTCCTTGTATTTGAAACATATTCAAGCAATCGCAATTTAAATTTAACTCAAGGACTTATTTTGGCTTTTAAGGTGGACCCTCTCGGGTTCAAATCCAATCTAGGTTGCAATTTCTTTCTTCTTATTTTTGTAGCAGTCGCTACTCGTGAAATTTAAACGTGGGTTTAAACCTAACTCCCGGCGCTTACGTTCTCGGAGACCTGCCCTCCTCCCTTTCTTATAGATAGAACCTTGCTTTCACTCTTGGCAACAAAGTAAAACCAGAAAAAAGAAAATTTTGCGGGAGGCATCTCCAGTATTATTCCATCTCTATCGTTGCTGGAGGCTTCGGCGTAACATCGTAGTAAACCGTCGAGACATTCGGGCATTTCTTGATGATTTCTTCGGCAATCTCGCCTAACGTTGCCCACGGTATATCAGCGACTTCAGCGGTCAAGAAATCCTTGGTTTGCACAACTCTTAAGCTAACTACATAAGGCTTCTTTTCAGGCAAGTCCTCAATTGCATAAAGTACCCGCGCTATTGTCAGATCTATTTCAGTAATTCCCACTTGAAGAGCGATCAGTTTTTGAATAGAAGCTTGATAGAGTTTACCATTCAAGGCTTTGACCTTTACGCCTATTATTTTGCCATAACTTCTTTTTCCGCTTTTAACTCCAGTAGCTTTGTCTGCGAAAAATTGCATTTGAATGCTTCTTAAGGGAATATTCAGAAACTGAGCTACGGTTTGTTGAATGCGAATAATACTAGAATCCTCTATTGCTTCATTATCAATGATCGTGGCAAAGTATTGGCCAGGCGCGAACTTGGCTAGTTCACGCTCAGCTATGGCTGTGGCTTTCTTGACGGTTTCCAACTTGTCTGGCCGAATCTCGCCGACAATGCGAACAGACAAACCAGGCCCTGGGAAAGGCTGTCTCTCAGCGAACTCGGCAGGTAAACCCAAATACCGTGCCACCATCCTCACCTGCCCTTTAAGTAATGTCACCAAAGGTTCGACAACTTTGAATCCGTAACGGTTAACGGTGTTTATGCCCATCTGCTCAAGAACGTTATGCTGAGTTTTTACCCCGCCCAATGTTTCAATAATGTCAGCGCGAATTGTGCCCTGAACAAGAAACTGGCACTTTTCTTTTTCAGCCAACTCGCTTAGAACTGTGTAGAAAGTCTCACGGAAAACCTTCCGTTTTTCTTCGGCATCCCTCAAGCCTTTCATGGCAGTTAGGAATCGTTCACGAACATTAACTATTTTCAGTTGAACGTTGAACGGCTCTTTAGCCAAAACCTCAGCCACGTGTTCAGTCTCGCCCTCGCGCATAAAAGCGTCGTCTATGATTATGCATACTAGATTTTCTCCTATCGCTTTGTTCACTAACACGGCGCATGTTGTGCTATCAACGCCGCCAGAAACCGCCACTAAAGCTTTCTCTTTGCCGATTACTTCTCGGATACGCGTAACTTGGGCTTCTACAAACTTGGCTGGATAAAAGGATTCTGAACCTGACAAGTCTATTTCCTCCCTTTAAATTGCTAACTGATTTGCGTTTTCAAGATTTATATGTTTACCCCCATCTTGGCGCATCCTTTTATGTTGCATGTTCTCTAAGAAACAAATCGGTGAGTTATGTGAAGTTTAGTGAGTTTAGGGAAAAAGTGAATGTGAAGTTCAGCGTGGATAGTAACAGATACATCATAGCTAAACTGAAAGTAGTTCCAAAATTTTCGGATGAAATATTTTCAATAATCAGAGATGAAAATGAGGTTACTGTCATAGCCAAAGAAGGACTTGAGTTACAGTCCATTTCAGAAGAGAAGTTCTTCAAACTGATTACTTTCGATGTTACGCTTCCTTTTGGTTTAACAGGTTTTCTTTCTCACGTCTCTACGCTCTTGGCGAACAAGAACATACCTGTTCTCGCCGTTTCTGCTTATTCCACTGATCACATACTTGTTAGAGAAGAAGACTTGGATAGCGCAATAGAGGTTTTGAAAAAAGACGGAATGACAGTATTCTGACGGAACTAAAATTTACCAATCCTCGTTAACGCCCAGAGAAAAAAGGTGAGTTGCGGGCGACATCTCCACTTGTTGGTTTAAGCATAACCCTAGGCACTTTGATGGCCTGAGGGAGCAAAGAGGTGAGTTTTTCAGGGATATATCGATTTTCGGAATATATCGGCGGGTAAAATAAGTTATATATTAAATCTTACGATGTGATACGTAGCTGAGTAGAACACACTAACTGTTCTACAAAACTACACAAGGTGAAAATAAAAGATGCACACAACGAATTTAAGCATCCCATGTACACTGCAAATTCGCGAAAAGAAAAAGAAATTATGTAAAGGCAGCTTTGACGCAATCATAATAGAGACAATCGATGAGATTTTTTCTTCATTCGGGCACTCCTGCAAACAAGCCCTCTATTTCCAATTAGAAAACACTTTCAAGATTAAGAAGCAGCAGATTCCTCTCAAAATCGAAGACTTTGCCAATGCAATGGAGCAAATCTTCGGGATAGGAGCAAAAATTATTGAAACAAAAATAATTGAGATGCTTCATGAAAAAGCTCAGGATTTCACGTACTTCCCAAAGAACGAAGACTTGATGTTCACAGAATACGTGGCAAGCTTGCGCCGTTTTTATGACCGCAAACTTTGAGTTCACAAGAGACCGTTTCTAATTTTGTGTGCATAGCAATTTTTGGCAGTTGTGTTGAACAGTTTCTTCATGGGCTTCTGCTCGGAAGCAAAACGCGTTTTCCTCAGCATAGCGCATGTTGGCATATTATTTTTCATTATGGCAAATTAGTTTCTTGTCACGCTTTTATATGCTTGTTGTATGCGTGAACATTTATATCGTTGTTTAGTCTATATAAAGACTCACGATGCGGCTTAACAGAAACCTGCTACACAATTGTTGAGCACAAACATGGAAGTAAAAACATGGTAAACGTACAAAAAGAAGTTCAAGTCAAATTGGCTAAAGGTCTTCTAGACTTGATAATTCTCCAATACTTGAACTCACAGCCCATGCACGGATATCAGATAATAATAAAAATCCGCAAATCCTTCGGCGTCTACTTCGGCCCAAGCACGATCTATCCGCTTTTGGCGCTGCTTGAGAAAAAGAGGTACGTCACAAGCGAATGGAATATGGCAAGCGAAAGACCGCGAAAAGTCTATCAGCTCACAAACGAAGGGCAAGCAATGCTGAACTTCACTGAAGATTCACTTAACCTAATATGCCAAAAAATCGGAGCAAACGGTACGCCCAAGATTGACGCAGAGGCAGGTTCAACAATGCCGCACTTTGTGAAGAAAACGAACCTCATCCCGACTCTTGCAAAATGACCTTTATTTTCTCTTTCTGCAATTCTGGTACGTGCCACTGACCATAATTTAAAGACTCATGATGCAATCTACAGAGAATTTTTGGCTGTCCGCACGTCTTTCAGCGTGTTTTTGAAGGTTTTCGTTACGTCTTCGAGAAAGATGGCTCGATTTTGGATTCCTTTCTGAACTGCGCCAGCCGCCACGAAACATGCGCCTACCCAGTCGCTTATCGATGTAGGTTCTGGAAACATTATTAGGGCTGCTCCGATTTTTATAAGCCTAGACTTGTTACCGGCTCGCCATAACTTCTTGGCAGCCTCAATATCGCGGGCAGTGCCTTTTAGCGCGCCACACAGGTCACTGCAGCTTTCATTCAGTTCGTTCAAAGCCTTGGTTGCAGCTTTTGTCTCTTCCGTTTTCATTGGCATCACGTCGGTCTTTTCTTATAGTGTAATTTTGGAGCAGAAAAACTTTAATGCGTTAAAGGGCGTCGCCCTGCCGTTTTTGTGCTCTGGCAAGCTTGCGTTTTTTATTGAAGCGCTTAAATTCGGCGCATCTGATAGTGACGTTTTTGCAGCAATTCGTCAATTCCGCGAATGGTTCGAAACCTGAGAAAAGCTTGGCAAACAGCAAGCAGAGCTCTCGGCAGCCCCAACAGATCCGCCACACCTTGTGTCCATCCATGGCTTAACCTGCGCCGATAGTTTCCGTAAAACGCGCAGATAAGCGTTTTGGCTATGGCAGATAAGTGTTTTCGAAGTGTGTCATTATCCACTTGTCGCCGCGTTTTTCTATGCGCGCAATAATGCCCTGTGCTGGTTCTGTTGCCAAAAGTTCGTTCCATTGCGTAGTCGTAAGGTCTTTTGGGGCAGCCTCGACCCATGGATAAGTGGCGTTGTTAACGTGCAAGACTATGTATGTTGTGCCGTCTTCCACGTAATCATATTTACCCAAGACCGTGGCGCTCAGTTCGAGATAGGCGGTTACGCCAAACAGTTCGATGAAGTCTAACCGCGTTTTTTGCACCAACTGCTCGCTTGTCATGCCTTCTTCGTTTATTGTTAATGCTATTTTGTTTGTGTCTGAGGCGTCCACGATTGCGAACCCAGTTAGATAGACAGTCTCATCTGTTTCTCCGCTTTCTTCGTACCAGTAGATTGGCACGTACCACGCAAGCCTATAGTTACCAGATGAGGTTTCCACCGTATAGAGCAGCGGCATCATCGCATAGTAGCTGCCTGTGGCTGGTTTTGGCAGTCTGCCTTCGACGAGGTCTTCGGCGGTCATTCCAGAGATGTAGTTTGACAGCTTGAAGTCGTAGAACAGTATGCCTTCACGTGTGGCTTTGAACACTCCCGCTAATGTGCGCGTGTTTCCTACTGGGTTAACACAGACGAGGGCAACCACATCGCCTGTTCCTGGATCAACGATGTAGCGCGTGTCTTCAGTCATTTCGAAGCGGTCACGGCTTGGCGCAATTATCCATAGGAACCCTCCAGCCCAGTAGTCGAAGCCGCTGCCTCTTCGGAAGCCGCCCATCTCGTTTATCATGTTTTCCAGCCAGTCTTCATCATAAACCTGCGTCACCCACTCTGGAATGTCAGCGGCTGTCGCGGGCAAATACCGCACTTGCCCTTGAGAATCATAAGCAATCGGCGTTTCGTATCGCCTGACAAGGTCAAATCCGACGTTGAAGCGTGTTACCACGTATAGCGGATTGTTTGTGGTTAAGTCCCAAGTTATGTAGGACACTCCATAAGTCTTAGCCATGTCCTCCATGTAGTTGCGAAAAGGAATGTTGTGATCCCACCATAAGCCTTCGCCAATAGCGAATTCGCTGTGCACTGTTTGTGGCGCTGCCGTGGGGTCGGCTGCGTCTACGATGACGAAGCCTTTCACATAGTTCTCAGCTATGACGTTGGTTGAGCCGATGGCTGCGACCCAGACAAGTTGTCCTTCGGGCGATTTGGTTACATGGCAGTCCAGAACCTGCGTGTTGCTTCCGAACTCGGACATGTGCCGCCTTGCGATTGATACGGCAAGTTCTCGTGTGACGAGACGAACCCTATCGTCAGGAATCGTGCTGCTGAACGGCAGGCCCGAGCCTGATTGAATGAAACCGTTGAAGTAGGCAGCGTTCGTTACGCGCTGAATCTGGTCAAACACAACCATTCCGAACGCTGACAAAAGGAATATGCTGATGAGGAGGAGCCCGAGCGTCTTTTTCTGTTGCTTGAAGGAGAGTTTCACAGGCGAACGCTTGCCTATACCATAATTCTGTTGTTCGTCAAATTTGATGGGTTTTATTGAAACGGACCACTCGATGAGTGCCACGAGTAGCCTTGTGAAGATTAGCAGGTAAACGAAGATGCTTAAGGGTGTCTGCGAAAGCTGAATGACAAAGAAAATTAATATTCCTAATATTAGTGAGGCGAAGCGCCAACTTGATGTTAATTTGAATTTTCTGGGCGGTAGGGGAATGTACCACAAAACAGCCCATATGGTGAGAAACACAAACAGATTCAAGCTCTCTTCCTCGATAGTCCCGATATTTCACCCAACTATTTAAGGTAATTGAAAGCACTAAGCTCCACCAAAAACAGTGGAATGCTTATTCCACTAATGTAAATGTTGTTTGCGAATAAAGTGAACAGAATTTCGTAACTGCTGATTTGGGTCTGTTTTTCTTTTTCTGGAGAGTGTACGTTAGTTATCCGTTGGGTGTGTTGCATTGGATGATTGAGAACACGTCGTATTTGTCACCGATGGTTTTTCTTCCGTTGAGATAGCCGAGTTCTATTAGGAAGCCTATGCCAACGATTTTTCCGCCCAGCTTCTCAATTAACGCGATGTTAGCCTTAACTGTGCCGCCTGTCGCCAGCAAATCATCAATAAGCAAAACCTTTTGCCCCGCCTCGATGGCGTCTTCGTGAATCTCAATCGTGTCACACTCATACTCTTTTTTGTAAGTGAGATCCACACACTTGAATGGCAGTTTCCCCTTCTTCCGTATGGGAACAAAACCCGCCCCAAGCTCATAAGCCAACGCCGCGCCTACTATGAAGCCTCTAGCTTCGTTCGACACCACAACATCTACGGCTTTATCCCGATAATGATCAGCCAGCAACCTGATGCATTCTCTGAAGCAGCGCTTATCTTTCAGAAGCGGAGTGATATCCCAGAAAACCACGCCTTTGAATTCAGGTATCCTTCGTATTTTCGATTTAAGATCCAACTTTTTACTTCCCGCTTTCTTCATTACCAAACCTCTCATTTTCAGACAAACGCACTCTTTAACGCGCTCCCGCATTCGCAACCACGCTCGTTCGGGAGCTTTGCGACAGCTTCAACGATTATGTGCTTCACGTTTTCAATGTTCGCTCTCATAGTCTTCACAATATCGTCCACGCAGACCACATGGTCTTTCCACACATCATAGTCCGTAACAGTCGCTATCGAAGCGTAGCACATCTCAGCCTCGCGGGCTAGAACGCACTCGGGCACAAGCGTCATGCCCACCACATCCGCTCCCCAACTCCTGAACATTTTGGATTCTGCCTTAGTTGAGAACCGCGGGCCCTCTATGCAAACGTAAGTTCCCGTACTGTGCGCGCTGATGCCCGCGTCCTTAGCGACTGCTATCAAAACTCGCCTCAACTCGGGGCACATCGGCTCGGCTACGGAAATGTGGCACACCTGCTTTTCAGTGTAAAATGACTGCTCGCGCCTAGTGGTTCGGTCTATGAACTGATCAACGAACACGATGTCGCCTGGCTTATACTCTTCCCTTAACGAGCCAACGGTTGAAGGCGCAAGTATCCATTGAACACCAAGCTTTTTCAAAGCAAAAATGTTTGCCCGTGAATTGACGTCAGTCGGCCTTATCGTATGCTTTTTCCCATGCCGCGGCAAAAACGCCACACGCCTGCCTCCCAATTCCCCAACTGTAATAGCGTCAGAAGGCGCGCCGTACGGCGTGTCTAGCGTTATTTCCTCAACGTTTCTAAGCAGTTTCGGATCGTAAAGACCCGTTCCGCCGATTATTCCGATTTCTGCCTGCATGAAAACTTACTTCAAGAACTCGCCTTATAAAAATAGCGACTACAACGCTAACAGCCTGAAGCAACAGTGTTTGCCTTTAACGTTGTTTTTCAGAGCGAGGAAAATATTAAATCTTTAACGCCCTTTAGCGTTAGTCAGCCATGAAAAAGAAAGCGTTCATCTCGGGTCCGATTCTGGGCATGGAAAACGATCAAGCTTACAGAGATAGGATTAGGGAAATATGCGTGAAACTGGGTTTTGAGGTGATTGATCCGTGGCGTCGCGAGAGAGTCCTCTACAAGGGAGATGAGCAGTGCTGGTGGAGCACGGTTCCTGTGTCTGGTTTTGTTCAGAGAGATTTGGATGACGCTGAAAAATGCGATGTTATGATTGTTTATTTGCCTAAGCTTTCTGCGGGAGCGTGCATGGAACTGTTTTACGCTAAACGCAAAGGCAAGAAGGTTATAGTTGTATCGGAAATGGAGTGTTTGAGCCCGTGGATTGTAGTGCACTCGGACGTGATCTTGAAACGGTTTGAAGAACTAGAAGACGCTCTAAGACAGATAAAGTGACTATTAATTTGTTCTAAACAGCTTTTCGGCGTAAGCTGTTTTTTCAAAGGCACTTCTGGAAAAATTAAGTTTCTTGTTTCCAGTAATGAAGCCATTCTTCCTCGGTGAAGTCTTCTGGGATTTCATTCAGAAACTGGCTTCTCATGGGTTCCCAAGTATAAATTATCAAATCGTCCATGGCTCTGGTAATTGCGACATAGAAGAGTCTTCGCTCTTCCTGTTTCTGGTCTTGCCTTGGGTAATTCTCCCGTGCGGGCTCAAGAATGGAGGAGTCTTCACGCTCACAGGGAAAGCCATAGCGATCCTTGATGACATTAAGAATAAAGACAACCTTGGCTTGTAAACCTTTACTCCCGTGTGCGGTCATTAGTCGAATTTGGCTCTTCTTGGGATGTTCGTTGTTGTAAGCAATTGGTATCCCTCTTTCCCTAGCTTTTTTCATAAACAGCTGGATAATCCGAGGGAACTTGTACCTGCTTAGGACAAGGATTTCATTTGGTTGCAGTCCATCTTTAATGTATTTGGCTATTCGGTCTGCGCAGTCTTCGGCTGTTTGTTCGAAATATCTTGACTCGTATTGTTTCTTGTTATCCGAACAAATCACTCTAATTTTCTTGGAAATGTTTTTGTTGGAAACTGTCACCTTTGGAACTTGATATGATCCATTGTTTTTAATGAGCGCTGCTCCTGCTTCGACAATAGTTTTTTGACTTCTGTAGTTTGTGGAGATTTTCGTAATCGCTGGATTTGAGAAATATTCCCCAAAACTAACAAAGAAATTTACATTTGATCCCGCGAACCCCATTATGCTCTGCCAATCGTCACCTACACAGAAGAGTTTGCATTTTGGGTTCCTTTCTAATAGTATCTTGATCAGTTTGTTACGCTGTGCGCTTATGTCCTGATATTCGTCTATCAAAATGTGATCATAAGCGTCATAACAAAGACAACCGTTCTGAAGTAAAGCCTCTATTGCCTTGTTAATCATGTCCTCGAAATCAATCTTGTTGTTCAGTTGAAGCCATTGTTCATAACTTCGATAAACTTCCAAGGATAGAAGGGCAAAAGCTATTTGTTTGGACGACCATTTTCCGCTTCTCAACTTTTCTGAGATTCGATTGGGAGTCAAGCCGTACACTTTCGCGTTCTTTATGAAATTTCCAATGTCGTTTGAGGTAGGATCTTGGTACGGAGCCCATGCTACTTCGACAATTTCTTCGTATGTCATGGGTGAAAATTCAAACTTGGAATCGTACCTTTCTTTCAGTTTTTGCAAGACTCTCTCTCTAACAATAGCGATAAACTTCTCACGCTCTCTATCATCATACTCATAAGAGAAGGTTTCAACCAACAATTTGTTGTTCTTCCGTAACCATTCCTTCTTCCGCTCCATCGTCTCCTTGTATTCTTCAGCTGATTGGTTAAACCAACTTGGTGTCTGTCCCTTTTCGTTGATTCCCCAATGTTCAATGTATAAGTCAAATTCCGTCAGTCTGAAATCAGGTCTAAACTCGGCTACCTCAGGTTCGTATTCAATTTCGATTTGTTTGCCGTTGATTTTGTGTGTGAGAAAGAAATCCATTATCTCCTTTTCGGCTCTACTGTTCACATGAGTGTTGTTTATTGAAACGTAAGCTGAGATTTCTTTTTGGCTAAGTACAGCTTCTTTGTCGCCAAATTCAATGAATAAAGCATTATAGAATCTCATATAGTCCAAAAACAGGTTGTAGAAGTTTTTGTCCGTTTTTATCTTTTGTTCGTATATTTCTTTTATTATTAGGGGTTTCTCGTTTTCCTTCACAATACCCGAATGAGGAAATCTTTTTCCTCTGCTTTTTTCCACGATATCTTTGCCCAGTTTGTGGAAAGTGCTAACGTTAACATCAGTGTAGCCAAAGCCCTCGAGGATTCTTTTCTCGATTTCATCTTTAGCTTTTTTTTGAAATGCTATCGCCAGAATTCGATCTGGCTTGACTGCGTCTGGCTTTCTTTCTATCAGGTAGGCAATTCTTGTTATCAATACCTCGGTCTTTCCAGAACCAGCTGCCGCGACGACAAGGTTGTATTGGTCATCTGTTACTATTGCCTTCTTCTGTTCTTCATCAAGGCACAACCCCTCTTTCCTAAAAAGGCGTGTGTACTCTTTTTTTCTTCGTTCGACAAAGTTTACATTGTATTCATCGATAAACTTTCTGTAGACCTCCAAGTCTCGTTTTGCCGCTGAAATGAAGTCTCTACCGATAAGTGATAAATGTTCGTAATAGGCAAGACTGCCTTCATATGTTTTCAGACTGCCCATAAGTCTCTGTTTCTCTGGAAATGTGAGATATGTACCGCTGCATACAGTTTTTGAAATCTCTCCGCAGATAAACTCTTTTCCTTGCAAGAGAAGTTTTTCGAAGCAATCTGATAACAATTCTCGGTGTTTAAGTGCTGATTCATCCAAAACGCCGTTTTCCATGAAGAAGGAAACGTCTTTTTCAAGTGATTGCACTCTTGAAATCCACTGTTTTTGCTCAACGTCACTCAGAACCGTACCGCTGTCGCTAATTTCTTTGATCTGTGTGTGTGCAGTCTCAATCTCTGCAAGTCTTTCTCTTATCGGCCTGATTGCGGAGTCTCTCTTTGCCGTTAGTTCCGATATTTTCTTGTCGGCATCCTTTCCGATCAGAAAGCCGACCAGGAACACCCTCAGTATTTTTCTTAGTTTTTTCAATCGTTTTTGTTTTTGGAGTTCTTTGTCACAGTTCTGGAGTTCGATCACAGCTAATTTTGTACTCATCATTATTCGTAATTGTGTCCCCGCTCAGATAAAGGCTTGATGAATGCTTAATTCATGGTTCAGGGTTGACTTTGCTTAATCCCTTAAGACAATTGGATTGCTAACACAAAAAGTCTGGGATTACGCAATTAGACTACATTGTTTTATGTACGGAGGGGTCCTGTCTTTTTCCGAGAAGTTCAAGGTGGTTTGTGAATGTGTAAATTAATTTGTGAATTTCGTTAGGGTTCTTAAAGGGCTTCTTGTTCTCTGACGGGTGTATGCCGCTCTGCCATTCGCGCCTAGTTCTTTCCGCGGCGTGGGGAGGTGAACGCCAAAGAAGTAGCTTAAGCATTGTTTCGGGCTATTCTGCTAGAGCCCAGTGCACAGGCAACAACGCATATTTGGAGCCTAATAGAAATAGAATGCAGAAACCTATAGAGGGTCTATCAGCACCGCAAACGCTGAGCCTATATAAAAGGGGGGCTAAGAAAAAAATCGCACAACAGCTCCACACGCCAACACACCACGCAGCGAAACTTTATCAACACGGACACAGCAATTCACTGACAGAGGTGATGGTCTTGAGCGAGAGCCACAGAGTCATCAAAAAGAATTTTGAAACCGAGATGTGGATTGACGGACAAAAGTTGCCTTTGAACCATTTTATGCAGGAAACCATAGCGAACGTTATGGTGGGTTTTTCAAAAACCCTCAAAGGGCTGCAAGCGCCTCCAGAAAAGATTAAGGTGCGAATCACGAAACTAGCCAAACAAGCAGAGGTGGACGCACACACTTACCCATAACTCAGACTTTAAACTATACTCGAGGAATTTAAGCTAAAACCAGTTGAACGCACATTGAAGGGCGTCTACATCTTAATTATCCAAGTAGACGAGGATACCGACGTGAATGTGGGCGCCATAGGCAGATTAACCTTCAAAAAGAGCCTATACGCTTACATTGGCTCTGCGCAGAACAATCTGGAACAGCGTGTAAAACGCCATCTTAGAAAAGAGAAGCGCAGGTTTTGGCACATTGACTACCTTCTCGACAATGACGCAACGAAAGTTATAGAAGTGTTCCACAAACAAGCTGATAAAACTGAAGAGTGCGCTATTGCTAAAGTAATTGGCGAAAGAGGCGAGCCGATGGACGGTTTCGGTTCCTCGGATTGCAACTGCAAGAGCCATTTGTTCCGCATAGAAGATCACGGGTTTTTGCAGGAATTTATGCAAGTGTTAGGTGTGAAAATCATCAATGATGAAATCACATTTGAGTGAAGCCTCATCAGCACATCCAGGGGTTCGGTGATGCAGCAGACACTTAGAAGGTCATGCAAACCCTTATGGTCTAGACAACCTCAGTTTCCAAACACTCTGAACTCGTAGAAACTCGCCCAGGTAAAGGATGGCAGACCCGTCACCGTGATTCGAATATATCTCGCCGTAGCGGTAAAGTTGTCCTTCTGCGTCTGGGCTGAGCTTGTGTTTTTGGTTTTATCCACCGCCAAAGTCCAGCTGATGTTATCGGTGGAAACCTCCACTTTATATTTATAGTTTCTGGCAAACTCCCACATCACTTCCGTGCCAGTCAGGCTGTATATAGCTCCCAAATCTACTTTCCACCAATGGTTGAGATTCCCATTAGCCGCGCACCAGCGAGTTGCGGTATTACCATCGTTACCATATGCAGGACTACGTCCCCATTGCGAGCTGTCCGCAGTGGCAGGTTTTTTAAGAGCTAGGTTAGTGGAAGTTTTGAAATTGGCTATAACGTTCTTGTTCGAATCCATGGTCACCGAAGTCGTAGGACTGGTACCCGATGCGCCCCCACTCCAATTATCAAACACGCAGCCAGATGCTGCAGTTGCTGTAATGGTTACTTGTGTACCTGCGGCATAAGTGTAGGTGCCAGCACTTGGATTAGTCGTTCCTGCTCCTGAAGGATTCACAGAAATAGTCAAACTGTAAGAAGTTGGGCTTGGGTTTACCGTGATGCTTTGAGAACTGCTACCTGTGCCCCCGCGGTTATCAGTCACGGTAAGGGTAACTGTGTAAGTTCCAGTGGTCGGGTATCGGTGGGTCGGATTCTGCGCGGTGCTCGTACTTCCATCGCCGAAGCTCCATGACCAAGAAGTGATTGTCCCGCCGATGTCTGTTGATTTATCGGTGAACTGGACCGTGTCTGCGGTATTTGGATTGGCTGGTGAATACATGAATGCGGCTGTTGGAGGAGTGTTCGACGCGTCGTTTTTCTGCCACTGGACGGAGTCGAAAAGGTTTCCGTATTGATCATACGCTTTTAGATTGATTGTGTTCTCGATTATTTGCACAACTGTGAAGTGGTAAACACTTCTGGAATAGGCGGTCCACCAGTTTGATCCGACGCTGCGAAGTGGTGCTCCCCAGCCACCACCTACTACATAAGTCGTGCCCCCAGCTGGGTCCGACGCTAAAGCCTTGTTATAGATGGGACGCGACCGCTCGTAATCGTGATCATGCCCGCTGAAGACTAAGTCGACACCATATTGGTCAAATACTGGACACCATGTGTTTTGGATTCCTGTGTTACTGCCATGCCAGCCTGAGGAATAGGGGGGCGTGTGGAACAGCACTACCTTCCATTTGGTGAATTGATTAGCCGCTAAGTCTTGCTTGAGCCAAGTGAGTTGGTCTCCGCTTATGGTATGCTCGCTGCTAAGAACTGTTATATGCAGGTCCGGACCCCAGTCCAGCGAATACCATAGCTCGTTTCCCGGGAAGTTGAACTGCCCACGATAAGTATTTCCGCTTCCCTCATGATTTCCAACAGCCCCGATGAGCGGTATGGTTAAGCCATTACTGCCAATCCAGTGGTTTTCCACATCAGCCAGCCATAGGGGCCATTCGCTGCTGGTGTCGCTGTCGCAGTAGTCACCAGTGTGGAGAACGAACGATGGATTATACGTTGCCATTTTTTGTGATACTTGCTCGCGGGGCGCTTCATTCGTCTGTGAATCACCTCCGGCGACAAAGGTTATTGCCTTTGAAGTTGTAGGCGCTGTATGAAAAGCTCTTTCAGTGGAGTAGCCCCCTACACTCCCGCCACAAATGAAATAATAGGTGATGTCCGATGAGAGTCCAGCAAGTACAACATCATGGACGTATAGGCTAGCGCCTGAATAAGTGTGATAACTCCCTGTTGCTGAATATTGGTACTGCGATAGGCTTCCTCCGTGAGAGGTCGTATCATAATATACGAGGTCCCCAGATCCACTTCCAGTAGTGCTCCAGGTAACAACGATCGTGTGTGCCATGTCAGCCGTATTCCATGTTAAGTGAATGTATTTGGGAGGGTCGGGCGCCGCGGCAACTTGGAGAATCACTGAGGAAGTTGAAAGCATTATCATCGTCATTACAATGACATAGAACAAATGCTTCTTTCTCATGCCCATCTCTCAATATTTGTAAACGTTACCCATTATATAAATTTGGAGAAAACGTCTTTAACAAGATTACATATTCAAACGTCCAAGACACTAAGAAAACTTGCCCACAAGAACTACAAAAACACACTGAAATAGACTTAGCTGATAAACTCTGAATCTGGTGAGTTCATTTGCAAAACAGCAAAGACATCAACCGAAGCAGCGCAACTCGTAGAAGCACGCTTCCAATATGTGTGTACGACGCCAGAAAGCGTTATGCTTTTTAGGAAAAGAAAGTAAGTAAAAAGGTCGTAGTCTAGCGCAGAGCGGTCGTAGTCTAGCCTGGTTTAGGACATCAGCCTGCCACGTTGACGACCCGGGTTCAAATCCCGGCGACCGCACCACTACGGTTCATTAACTGTTTTGCTATTTTTGTGCAGCACTTGGGATTGTCGTAGTAGTCTCGGCAGGCCCTCATCAAATTTTGGTCTTGTGTCATTATGGCTGTCTCCGCGGCATCGTCAGATATTGTCAACAGGTTTTTCATGTCCACGATGAGCATAGAGCCAGAGCAGTGGAGAAGTCTGAGGTTACCAAGTTCTGAAAGCGCCCCTGTTTCCAGTATGTCCTTAGCGACTGCGATGTTCAATTTTACTCCCCGCACCTTTGCCTTTTCAAGCGCTTTTTTTACTTCTTGCGCTATAGTTGGATGTTGTATGAGTATGGTTATTTCTCTTCGAGCAGATTCCATCAAGTCTTTCATTTTGTGAAGGATATTTTTCTGTCCTCTGATAATGTAGGCTAGCGCTAGTACTTGGGGGCTCTCTGCAGCCTCAAAGATTGGCGTTAGTGTGTCAACTAAAGCGTCTGCCTGATTACTTTTTTCTTTAAATGCGTCAGTTAACCGTTGTTTCAGGTTTGCAATGGCTTCTTTCGGGTGCAACGCAACATAAACATTCGGTGTGCCTTGCTGGATTATTATCATGCCTTTCTTTGACAAGCCGTCCAGTGTGTAATAGATTTTGGAGTCAGGGACACCTGTTTCTTTACAAAGTGCACTTGCCGTCGAACGTGGATGCGCGAGTAAAGCTATGTAGGCTACGGCTTCGTTTGTTGATAAGCCTATTTCTTTAAGACGTGACACTATTCGGCTCTTGACTGATTCTTCTAGAACTGTGACCATCTTTCTTCCTTCTTCTGATAAGAAGGTGTCAGAAAACCCTTAAATAGTTTACTACTACCAGAAGGTAGTAGTGAAATTAACGGAGGGAAAAATTGAAATGAATAGAAGTTGCTGCAGTTGCGTTCCAGATTCAACAACTAACATGGAAGAAGCGGTGAAGAAGTTTTATGGACAAATATGGGCAAACCAAAAAGAATGCAAGTTAAAAGAGCCCCAGGAATCAACAGATCCTGCGCAAATTGCGCATGAAGCACTGCTCAAAGAGTTGGCGCCAAAGAAAGGAATGCATGTATTAGACATAGGATCAGGCACGGGTGAAACAGTTTTGGCAATCGCTGAGAAAGTTGGGCCAACTGGCAAAGCAGTGGGCGTAGACTTAACGCCTGAAGGCATCGCTTCATCCCGAGAAAAAGCCAAACAAAGGAAATTAGAGCACATTGCCGAATTCCATCAAACAAACGCCATGAAACTACCTTTTCCAAACGATTTCTTTGACGCCGTCCTAAGTGAATGCGTTGTCAACCTCATACCTGACAAACAGAAGTCTTTGAACGAGAAAGTTCGCGTTTTAAAGCCAGGTGGACGCGTAATCATGCATGATGTTGTCAATTGGATGCCCATGCCCCGAGTTATGCGAGAAAATTCGAACCTTTACTGCGAATGTGTAGGCGGAGCCGTGAGCATAGATGAATACGTGGAAATGATGAAAAAAGCAGGTTTAACTGACATCAAAACAGTTGACTTTACGAAATATGTCAAGAATGAAATAAGCGCAGATTCATTCACAGACTTGAAAGACGATGAGTTTCAAGAAATCGCCAACTTCGTGAAGAAGGGCGGAATTGGATACGCCTTGCTCACAGGCACCAAAAGGTCGACCTGACAGACTAAGCCAATAATCGCTATTGGTATCCACGGAAAGAAAATAATGGAGATTAAGCTTTGACTTTGGCTGCTATTTGCCTTCCAAATTCAAAGCACTTTTTCAAATCCTCTTGGTCTGGAACATACTTCACTTCGACCCCGGGTTCGTGAATTTCAAAGCCTGCTTTTCGCGCGGTTTCCATCATGCTTCGTACGGCGCCGCCGCCCCAGCCATAAGAGCCGAAGAAACTCCACAGTTTGCCTTTAGGTTTTAGACCCGTTATGTAGGTTAGGAAAGAGCTCAGCGTGGGAAACATCTGGTTGTTGAGCGTTGGCGAACCCACAACAACGGCTTTGGCGTCTAGAATTTCGGTTACGGCTTCTGTCAGGTCTGAAGCACGAAGTTTTAAGAGTTTTACTTCGACGCCTTGGCTGATTGCGCCCTCGGCGATGGCTCTTGCCATTTTGTCCGTGCTGCCCCACATCGTATCGTAAACTATGACCACTTTATTTCTGGAAAGCCCTGCACTCCAGTCCAAGTAAGCCTTAATTATCTTAGACGGATTCGAACGCCAGATTATGCCGTGACTGGGCGCTATCATCGCAGGCGCAATGCCCATTTGGACTATTTCCTGAATCTTGCGGGTTATGAGCGGCGCAAGAGGCATCAGTATGTTGGCGTAGTATATTGCGGCTTCTTCCATCAGAACGTGCTCGTCAACCTCGTCATCGAACCGCTGCGAAGTAGCAAGATGCTGACCAAAAGCGTCGTTGGGCATTAGGATTTTGTCTTCAACCACGTACGTGAACATGCTGTCGGGCCAATGAAGCATAGGCGCCTCTACAAAACGCAGAGTGCGCTTGCCAAGCTTCAACTCATCGCCTGTTTTCACGGTTTCGATGTGAAAGTCTGCACCGTAATGCTCGATTATGGCGTCTTTTCCTCTCGCAGAAGCCAGTATTGTCGCGTTCTTCGCGTGCTCCGCAATCGTGGGCAGAGAACTTGAATGATCCATTTCCACGTGATTTATTATTATGTAATCTATTTTCTCGGGGTTTGTGATTTCAGAGATGTTCCGCAGAAGCTCGGTGGAAAACAGGTACTTTACAGTGTCAACTAGTGCCGTTTTCTCGTCCGAGATCAAATAAGCGTTATAAGTGGCTCCTCTGCGAGTGACGTAGCCGTGAAAGTCCCTTAAGTTCCAATCGACTACTCCAACCCAGTTTATGCCTTCTGCTAAAGTAACTTTATCCATTTTCTGTCACCTCCCTTACTCGTTTGGCGTTTTTACTTTATAGCTCAGTTTGATGCCAGCTTGTTCAAAAGACACAAGAAATTTTCTGTCTCGACCCGTTAATATGGGTTTCGTCCCTAAACGATGTGAATGGGAAAATATGAAAAATAACTCATAAAGATAATATGTGAGAAAATCGCAACTATTGATAAGCAAAAGGATCTGCGCAGACTTGAAACTAGGCAAACTGACTTGTTGGAGATTAGAAAAGCATGAGTTTGATACCTGACGACAAGAAAGAACTGCTCAGAAACGAGCTTAACGAGAAGATGGAAAACCCCGTGAGAATCGTGATGTTCACGCAAGAACTTGAGTGCAGATTCTGCTCCGACACAAGACAGTTAATTCAAGAGTTTGCAGCTTTGAACGATAAGATCACGATTGAAGTCTACGATTTTGTGGCTGACTCCGACAAAGCCAAAGAATACGGGATTGACAAGATTCCCGCACTGGCGATAATTGGCAAAAAGGATTATGGCGTGAGAATTTACGGCATACCCTACGGCTACGAATTTCAAACCTTGATAGAGGCGGTTATTAATGTTTCAAAGGGCAAGACAGACCTTTCGGATAAGACAAAGGCGATACTTGCAGAGGTTAAAGCGCCTGTTCACATTCAGGTTTTTGTCACTTTAACTTGTCCCCACTGTCCAGTAGCAGCGGCGGTTGCGCACAAGTTGGCGGTTGAAAGTGACATGGTGAGGGCGGACGTCATTGACGCCAGCGAGTTCCCGACCTTAGCCCAGAAATACGCAATAGTAGGCGTTCCAAAAATCGTTATTAACGAGAAAGTGGAATTCGTGGGAGCGTTCAACGAGGATTTGTTTGCGGAACACGTGCTGCTTGGCACGTTTTAAAAAGTGGAGTGAAAAAATGATTCAAACTTGCAAAGACGAAAGCGTGGCTTTAGTTTTCATCTACAGCCAAGACTTTATGGAACGCGTAATACGAAACCTGATAAATGACCCATGCTTCTGCAAGTCATGCGGGCTTTACTGCGAATCCTGCAAGTACAACACTTACAGTTTTGTACGCAATGTCCGAGCGGCAATACAGCTGCCGAACCCTGCCGATTTGCCAGCGTTCATCGACAACCCAGAAGAACACATGCCTAAGAAACTGCCGAAAGCCGACCTGTGCCTATCGTCTGGATTGCACAAGGACTTATTGTTGGAATTGCCACAGCACCTGAAGAAAGCAGGGATGAAAGGACTAATAGTTCCCATAGAGGACTGGAACGAGGTTCCTTCAGGCGTAAGAAAACAAATAGAAGAAAAATGCAAAGAACTAGAACTCGAATGCGCATTCCCGAAGCCTTTCTGCACGCTGGAACCTGAAAAGGACAAACCTACCATTGCAAGGTTTGTAGCTGAGACAAAAGTGGGACGCCCCCTACTAGAGATTTCAACCACAACAATCGGCAAAGACGAAGTCATCGAGTGTGCGGTTGTCAGACGCAGCGCCCCGTGCGGTTCCACATGGTACATAGCGCGAAAGCTCGCTGGAGTCTCAACAAAAAAAGAATTGCTGTACGATGCTATTGCTAAGGCCCATCACAGTTATCCGTGCACGGCGACCATGAACACGGATCCCGAAACGAAAGAGCCAATACTTCACGTCGGAGGCTACACGATAAGAGAAGAAGTAGAAAAAGCCTTAAGAAAGGCTCAAACTGAAAAATAGAAGAGAAAACTGCTATCTCACAGCTCAACAGCAACAGCAAGAATGACCCGAGTGCCCGGACTTGCCGCCAGCGTATTTTGTGGGGTTCTTGTCGAAGGTTGCCTTGCAAGACGAGGCGCAGAAGTAGTAGGTTTTGCCCATATAGTCTGACTTGTACTTTGTAGTTTTCTCATCCACGTTCATTCCACAAACAGGATCTTTAGCCATACACGGTCACCTCCTCATGCACTTTTTGTCTTTCACGCGTTAAACTTTGCGAATTTGAACTTGGCCAGCTTTAATGTTGCCGAATTGCTGACCACTGTCAAGGAGCTTATTGCCATCGCTCCAGCAGCAAACATCGGATTTAGTAGTCCTGCTGCTGCGACTGGAATCATGACTGTGTTGTAGATGAACGCCCAAAACAGGTTCGTGTTGATCTTTCTCATCGTTTTCTTGCTAAGTTCTACGCCTAGTACTACATCTCTCAGATCATCTTTAATCAGCACGATGCCGCCTGTTTCTTTGGCAATGTCAGTGCCGCTTCCGATGGCAATGCCAATGTCCGCCTGTGCCAGCGCGGGAGCGTCATTTATTCCGTCGCCAACCATAGCCACAACTTTTTGCTCACTCTGTAGCTTCTTGATGGCGTCTACTTTCTGCCAAGGCAAGACGTTTGCAATAACCTGTTCTATGCCTAATTGCGTTGCAATAGCCCGTGCGGTTCTTTCGTTGTCGCCTGTCAACATTGCAACTTCTAACTTCATGTTCTTTAGTTGTTGAACAGCCTCAACCGCGTTCTCCTTCAGCGTGTCCATTGCGGCGACGATTCCCGCAGGTTCACCGTCAACAGCTAAGATCATGGTTGTTTTTCCCTGACCCTCCAGCATTGTCAAATCGTTCTCTAACTGTGTAATTTGAACGTTTTTCTCATGCATGAGCTTGCGATTTCCGAAGAGAATTATCTTACCTTCGACGATGCATCGGACTCCACGTCCCGGTAGAGCTTCGAAGGACTCTGCTTCAACTATTTTCACGTTGGCTTTTTGTGCATGGTTTAGTATTGCTTCTGCCAAGGGATGTTCCGAACCCTTCTCAGCAATAGCCGCAAACTTCAGTACATCTTTTTCTGCGAAACTGTTGAAAGGCTTAACGTCGGTCACTGAAGGCTCGCCTTTTGTGAGCGTGCCGGTTTTGTCGAAGACTACAGTGGTGAGTTTTCTGGCTTTTTCAATGTACTCGCCGCTTCGCAGCAGCACGCCGTATTCAGCGCCTTTGCCGACGCCTGCCAGTATCGCCGTTGGTGTGGCTATGCCCAACGCGCAGGGGCAAGCTATCAAGAGTACTGCCAACAAAGCGAGGAAGGCGGTTGAGAAACCGCTTGTCAAATACCAGTAGCCGAATGAGACCGCTGCCACCGTGAAGACTATTGGAACGAACTTTCCAACAACACGGTCCGCAAATTTCTGGACTGGAGCGCTTGACGCTTGCGCCTCTTCAACTAGTCGTATAATCTGTGCAAGCGCGGTTTCTTCGCCAACTCTGGTGGCTCTTACCTTCAAGAGACCAGTTTTGTTAACAGTGGCGCCGATTACTTCGTTGCCGACATTTTTCTCAACTGGGATGCTCTCGCCCGTGATGAGTTTCTCATCTACTGATGAGTACCCTGCGATTACGACGCCGTCTGTTGGGATTTTTTCGCCAGGCTTCACGACAACCGTGTCATCTACCTGCACGTCCTCAGCTGGAACTTCAACTTCCTCTCCGTCTCTGATTACTCTAGCTATGGTGGGTCGGAGTTCAAGCAGTTTTCGTATGGATGCGGCTGACCGTCTTCGTATGGTTTCCTCGATGTATTTGCCCAGCAGGACGAAGGCTAAAATTCCAATAGCTACTTCTAAGTATCCTTCGCCTCCGGCTGCGATTGATGGGAAAAATGCGTAGGCAGCGCCGTATGTCCAGCCGGCGAGAACACCTGTCGAGACCAAGACATCCATGTTTATGTTGTGGCTTCTGAGAGATAGGTAGGCGCCTTTGATTATGCTGAAGCCTGCAATCCACACCACAGGGGTTGATACTATGAATATTGCTAGGCTGTAGAGTGAAAGTCCGCCAATGACCTCAAGAGCCATGATGGCTGCGACAAGCCCGAAAGTCGCGAGGACGCGGAGTCCAGCTGCTGCTATTACGGCTGCGAGTGTGATAGCTACTCTGCGTTTCATCGCTTTCAGTTCGCGTTCAGGCTGTTCATATACGTCTGCGCACGACTGGGAGCAGAAGTAGTAGGTTCTGTCGCCTATTTTCCGTTTGATGCCTGTTTCCTTGTCGACTTCCATGCCGCATACGGGGTCTTTTGGCATAATGCTTCGCCTCTTCTGAGGTGTCTATGTAATTCTTGCGTGGCATTGCATATAAATATATCTGCAGAAGACATATCTTAATTGACATGAAAAACACACACTCCACCGAAACAATTTAAGTTAAGCAGAACTGCAAGACTGCTACAGACAACACTTGGAAAGAAAGCAGAAAAGGAAAGAGAAACGAACCTAAAAAAACTACTCTAACCGCTTAATTATATGGCACCCAAACTTCGTCTTCACAACAGCGGAAGTCTCGCCCTTCTTAAGCGCAAAAGCAGCATTCTCAAACTCCTTAACCATCTTCCCACGCGTGAACGTCCCAAGGTCTCCGCCGCGCTTTCCCGAAGGACAAAGCGAAACCTCACGGGCGATGTTGGCGAATTTCTCGCTTTTTTTCAACCGTTCCAAAACTGCTTTGGTTTCCTGCTCCGTCTTAACAAGAATGTGAGCACAGTGCACTCTGTCTGGCATAAGCTTTGCTAATGTGCCTTTTTAGTTTATTAACTCTTCCTTGTGCTCCTGAGGTTCTGCAATATTCTTAAATGACGCGCAGTGCTTTAGGCTCTTTCATGCATGAATGGGCATTAGCCGAGGCAGTAATCACTGCAGCATCGCAAATCGCTGAAAAAGAAAAGTTAAAAGAAGTTACTCAAGTGACGATAAAAGTTGGCGAACTGCAACAGGTAGAGCAAGACATACTTCGGTTTGCCCTTTCACAACTCAAACCAGCCAGTTTCAAGGGCGCAAAGTTTCGCATAACGAGGGCGAAGACAACGCTCAAGTGCCGAGTCTGCGAGCACATGTGGCTTTTCAAAAAACAGAAACTAGACAAAAGCACTGCAGAAGCCATACACTTTGTCCCAGAAATAGCGCACACGTACATTAAGTGTCCAAAATGCGGCAGCCCAGACTTTGAAATCACAGAAGGACGCGGAATCTGGCTTGAAAACATAAAAGGAGTGCGCTGAGCTTGGTTGACCCGCGAACAAGCGTGATAAACGAGCGGTTAAGGAGAATAAGCCGAATAATAGCCGTTTCAAGCGGAAAAGGCGGAGTGGGCAAAAGCCTCGTAGCCACCACGCTTGCCTTGGCGCTGGCTCGAAAAGGCTGCAAAGTCGGTCTTTTCGATTTGGACTTCACAAGTCCATCAACTCACATAATTTTGGGAGTCGGAAATGCGCAGCCGAAAGAGGAAAAAGGCATAGTCCCGCCTGTGGTTAAGGGCTTAGAGTACATGTCACTCGTCTATTACTCGGGAGATTATGCAACACCACTACGAGGTGCGGATGTTTCAAACGCGTTAATTGAGCTACTTTCGGTCACACGGTGGAGCGAACTGGATTTTCTCGTAATTGACATGCCACCAGGCATTGGAGACGCGGTGCTCGACCTGATAAGGCTGGTCAAGCGCATAGAATTCCTTATAGTCACCACATCTTCACAGTTAGCTTTTGAAACGGTGAAGAAACTGGTAAGTCTGCTGCAGGACCTTAAGGTTCCGATAATAGGCGTTGTGGAAAACATGGAAATGAGTAACGCGAAAAGCATTCGGCAGCAGACGGAAAAACTTGGCATAGCATTTCTCGGAGAAATTCCATACGACCCGAAGGTTGAAGGAGCCATAGGGGACGAAACAAAACTTCTCGACACGGCGCTCGCCCAGAAAATCAGAGAAATAGCCATTAGTGACTATTTTTAATTGAAGGAGCTTTGAGAAGTGACTTGCGTTAAAGCTGTAATCACAGACTACATTGGCACGTTGGCAAACGCCCGCAACTACAGCATAGAAGCCTCAAGGATAAGACTACACAAAATCCTGGCGGAAACGGGTTTTGAAACAAGGATGGAAGAATTCCTTGAAGCGTACAATAGGGCTCACGAAAAATACCGCGTTATGCGCTACAGAAAGCTTAGGGAAGTGACAAATGCCGTTTGGGTTTCTGAAGCGCTGAACGGGCTTGGGTATGAAACAAGCGCGGAAGACCCGCGCATAAAAGTCGCCCTTAACATTTTCTTCCAGCATTACGTGGATTCCCTTGAGCTTAGGCCTTACGCGAAGAGATTGATAAGTAAAATAGCGGAAAACTGCAAACTTGGTTTGGTCTCCAACTTCACTTACGCGCCCGTAATCTACGCGAGCCTTAGAGAACTGGGCATAAACCAGTTTTTCAATGCTGTAGTAGTTTCAGATGCCACTGGATGGAGAAAGCCCCACAGGCGCATTTTCCAAGATGCTTTGAGAAAGCTACAGGTGACGGCCGAAGAGACAGTCTACATCGGAGACAGCCCCATAGAAGACATCAAAGGCGCTCAAGCAACAGGAATGAAAACAGTATTTGTCCCGTCCCAGTTTTACTCACTAAAAGACCTACGCGAAATCAAACAAAAACCAAACATCATAGCAGGAGACCTACGCGAAATCTACAAAAACCTCTCCAGAATCACAACCACTCAATAACCAAACTGAAAAGTTGAACAAACATGCACACCCTAAAAGCCACAAAAAGCACAAAAAATAACTAAAAATTATCACTTTGCTTTTCTTTAGCTACAAAACATGTTGTAACTACTTTAACAAAAAATGTTGGTGCGGTCGCCGGGATTTGAACCCGGGATCGCAAGCTTGGAAGGCTTGTGTCCTAACCAGCTAGACGACGACCGCTTGACACTATTTTCATGAAAAGAGGCTATTTTAAGCTTCTCTAGGTCAATGCTGAACCTATGATTTTGGTCGAGTTGAAAGGAAAGTGAAATTATTACTTAGCGATACATGTGCATGTTAAAAAGTTATATTAACCCATTCAGTCCAACGGCACTCATGCACAAGCTAAACAGAGCAGCTCTGCTTTTTCTAATGTTGCCCATAGTAATTTTCATCTGGCTTATTGGATGGAGCCTTTATTGGATAGGCTCCATAAGAGAAGTGGGCAAACCGAGGAAGATTGTTGATCAGAAAGAGCTAACCTTCACTGTGCTAATGCCAGAAGAGAAGTATGCAACAACATAACAGGCGACTCCGAGCAGTATCCCTATCATATTCTATCCAGATCAGCCTTTACGAACAATTCACTCGAAAGCGCATGTTTCTTTTCATGGTCTATTGTGGTTTTTCGTTGGGTTTGAACAGTTTTTTCTCATGTTGAGGTCTGGGTTTAAAACCTCTAACAGGACCGTGTGCAGAAGCTCGCTGGCGCTCCAGATTCTTAATTCGAGCATAAAGCTTTGACACTTTCGTCTTAGACGGCACTTTGGGCTTTAATGAGCGAACAGGAACAGGGGTGAAGGGCTTCTTAATCTCGCTCTTAGGGGACTTGCGTTTAAAAGGCACCTCGCGCACCTTCTTGAACACTACGTAGCCTTCTTTCAAGTTTATTTCCTGCACTTCCCAACCAGCATCTAACCAAGCCTTCGCATGCGCATTCAAAGGCGAATTACTCCACCACGCCTCATCCCTGTACGCGCTCATGGGAAGATTGCTGCCGATTAACCCGTCTATTCGGGCAAAGGAAAGCTTAACCAGCCCAGTAAAAGCGCCTCTAAACTTCAAATGCGCTGCGAGCCCACCGTACTTCGAAACCGTTCGTGGCGAAACAACACGTCGGGCACAGTGCAGGCACAGCAGCGCGATTGGGTCGCCAGTGGCAACATCAGGCACCATGCAATCCCGACAGAACAAACGCTTGCACCTTTCACATTTTCTCAAGTAAGTGACTCGGAGTACTCTCCCACAGATTCCGCATTCATCCTTAAATGGCACTGCAGAAACGCCTTTAACAATTAAGATGCAAAGCGATGGGTATTAACTTTCACCCTTAACCCTTGACAACCGCTATGGAAAAAGTGGCGAAATCTCCCGCGCAATCTTTTTTTCTGCTATTGGAACACAGCAAAGCGCGCTATTCTCTTGTTGTAACAGCATATGAGAAAACAACGAAGTTGCCCTGTATAATGCGTGGATTTCGTCAATAGTAATAAAGCATTGTTCTCATTTAATTTCCATTAGAAAAACCATGTTTTTATCGGTTTTAGACTGGGGACGCAACAGTGAGCCGAATTTCGAAACAGGACGATTCATTAAATGATGACTTGCAGGGCACTGAATTCCTGCTGTTTTTCTATCTTGGGAAATCCAAACGATGCGTCCTATCCTGGTGCATTGTGGACACTTCGTGTGGTCACCTATGTTGACTATGTTCTTGTTTCCCCTTTCTTTTTGTTGTCCGTGTAAGTTTTCTTTCCCGTTTTCTTTCTCAGCGTGCAATTAACTCGCACGGATGATTTGCATCTTCTGCAGTTTTTCACTAAACCCGCTCTCAGAATACACAATTCTGTTTACCTCTTGTTGATGTGGTTTGAAAAGAATCAATTATTCAATAGGCTCAGCCCAGAGGATAAAAGAAACTCTTCACGTAGAAGTGTGACGTCGCACTTATAAACGCATATGCCAAAAGCACATTCAAAAGCCACAGAAAAAATGTCGCAGCGTCCAATCGACGGCGCTAAAAAAACAAACTAAGATGAAGGTATATGTAGAAAAAGCATAGAAAACGTGTTTTCGCTGCAGTTATACTAATATAGTTGGCTACGTACTTCATAGGATGATTGGAATTCTTTAGAGGAAGAGTCAGATCCGCTATAAGCGCATTTTGCTTTTTCTCCAGATTATTCTGATTGACAAATCATTGGCACATGCAAATGTGACCACATAATTTGGTGTTGGAAAATGGGTAAAAGAAAAATCACGAATGAAGGGAACCTTGAAAACATGGTGTTACCAGTCGCAAATGACGTACTAGGCATGGCCGTTAAGATGCTTGGCGCTGACAGAATCATGGTGAAGTGCCAAGACGGCAAAGAACGATTGTGCAGAGTTCGAGGCAAGTTGAAGAGACGTGTATGGATCAGAGAAGGAGACATCGTTCTGGTTTCCCCCTGGGATTTTCAGTCAGACAAACGAGGCGACATTTTCTGGCGATACAGAAAAAACCAGTCTGAATGGCTTAGAGACCATGATTTCCTTACAATGTGAAAGAGCAAAAAGAGTGGAGAACCTTGAGACATAAACGGTCAGTAGGCGAATATCTTGCTTTTCTTTCATTAAAATATGAAGTTGACCCTGAAAAGTTCTTTCAAGCCTTACGTTCAGCAGAAGAACACAAAAAAGCCAAATGTAGCAACCTTTCAATCGAATGTCGAAGCAAAACAAAAAACAAATTCGTTTTTTTAATTACGAGGGACTCTAAAGTCATCGCGCAATTTCCAATATTCGAAGAATTTTTCTTGGATAGAGGCAACCAGCTCAGAAATTTCATGAAAACCGAGATGATCCGTAGGTATCTAATTAAGCAAAGTAGAACAGCTACTGCAAATTCCATCAAAGATTTGCGAACTGGAATGAGCCATGTCAATCTTAAGGCTAAAATTTTGGAAGTTACAAAACCAAGGTATGTTGTTACAAGATATGGAAACAACGCTAGCGTAGCTAAAGCGTTAATAGCAGATGAGACTGGAACAATCAAACTTTGCCTATGGAACGAACAAATAGACTCTGTCTCCGTAGGGGACACTATCCAAATTGAGAACGCACGGGCATCCACGTTTAGAGGCGAAAGACAATTGAGCATTGGAAAAAAAGGAACTCTCAATAACGTCGAAGTCAGACCCCGGCTAATACCGATGGATTTGCCCACAGCGAAGACTTAACAATCGCTAACAGAGGTGAATGGCACGCTCCAAAAAAGAATGTTCGAAATTAAATGCACAGACTGCGACCAAATTGCCATGGTCCCTTTCAAGCCTACAGCAGGCAAGCCAGTCTACTGCAAAACGTGTTTCTCCAAGCATTTTAAGCGACCAGAAAGTGTTGGCAAGAACTCGAGTTTTGACTCGAAACAAGCATGGGCACGGCGAGGAGATGGCTGGCAAGGAAGAAAGGAAAAGCCCATTAACGTTTTCAAACAGGTCTAGCGCAGGCTCTACAAGAAACGGCATTTAAGTAGAAGACAAGTTACCGAGAGACCTGAAAAAGAAAAAAGGGGAAGGCGAAATGGCACATAAAAAGAAAATGACACATAAAAAGAAAAAGCTCTATCAAAGTACTTCAGGTCATTACTATAGAATGAAAACCAAGAAATAGAGCTGCTCACCTAGAAGCAGGTTTTGAATGGATCGGAGAAAAAGACGGACTAGTTTCCTCAGAAAGCGAAAGTAACCTTTAACAGGAAATATTAGCCTTTGACAACCGCTATGGGCACGAGCCTCGCAACCCTCGTGGCAATCCCGATTTTGTCGCTGACTTCCGCAACAACATCCACGTCCTTATACGCAGGATCAGCCTCCTCAGCCAAAACCGCGGCACTCGCAGCCCTGACAACTATTCCGCGCTTCTCCAAGGCAGCTTTTATGTCACCGCCCCAAAAGCGCCTTTTAGCCGCAGTACGACTCATCATCCGCCCCGCACCATGCGCTGTCGAACCAAAAGTCAACTCCATAGCCCTTTCAGCGCCAACCAAAACCCACGAACTCGTCCCCATACTGCCAGGAATAAGCACCGGTTGCCCTTCAGCCCGGTAATCAGCTGGAATCTCCGCGTGCCCGGGCGGAAAAGCCCGCGTAGCGCCTTTCCTGTGAACCCAAACCTTCTTCTGCCCGCCGTTAATCTTGTGAGTTTCTACTTTTGCAATGTTATGCGCCACATCGTAAACAAGCTTCAACCCGAACTTTTCAGCGTCCTCATGGAAAACCTGCTGAAAACTCTGCCGGACCCAATGCATTATGGCTTGCCTATTCGAAAAAGCATAGTTAACCGCACAAGCCATCGCCTGAAAATAGTCCCCAGCCTCGCTGCTGCTTCCAGGCGCACACGCCAATTCCCTGTCAGGCAAGCCTATCTTGTACTTCTGCACCGCACGCTCCATAACTCGCAAGTAATCGGAACACACCTGATGACCAAAACCTCTAGAACCACAGTGAATCATAACCATAACCTGCCCTTCCCGCTCAATCCCGAAAACCTTGGCCGTTCGCGAATTGTAAATGTTATCAACCTTCTGAACTTCTAGGAAATGGTTCCCCGAACCCAACGTGCCCATTTGGGTTAATCCCCTGTTTTTGGCTGTGGTTGAAACCTTGCTGGGATCCGCATTTTTCATGCACCCGCGCTCTTCGCAGTGCTCAGCATCGTCAGGCCAACCCAACCCCCTGTCGATGACCCATTGAACGCCCTCAACAACCAGCCTGTCTAAGTCGCCTGTGGTTATCTTGAAGTCTTTTCGGCGGCTCCCAAGCCCCGAGGGGACATTTTCAAAGATGGCGCCTGCCAACTGAGCAAGCTTTGGACGCAAATCTTGTTCTAAAAGGTTTGTTGTTAAGAGGCGAACACCACAGTTAATGTCATAGCCAACGCCGCCTGGGCTGATTACGCCTTCGTCATAATCCGTTGCGGCTACGCCTCCTATGGGAAACCCGTAACCCTCATGCCCATCTGGCAACGTCACGGCGTACTTGTAGATGCCAGGCAAGTGTGCAACATTAGCGCATTGCCAGAGAGTGCGGTCGGTTTGCATCTTTTCCAAGAGGTTTTCGTTGGCAAAAACCATGCCTGGAACGCGCATTCCTGACTTGTATTGTGGGATGCGCCAAGTGTAATTGTCTATTTTTTCAAGAGGAATTTTTTCTGTTGGATGACGACCTTCGCCTTCTTCCATTCATTTCACCCTCACACAAAAAGGAGAGGCTATATATAAAACAGTTTTGACCACGAGATCAAATCTGTGATTTTTCTGCAAAATCGATAAAGCCTTGCACGCTGTTTTCGACGGCAGTTTTCATGAAAATCGGGTGCGACTTCACGAATGAAGCGATTTTACGCATGGCTTGGTCTTCCGCAAATATCCTTTCCCCTATTGCATCTGAACTTTGTTTATTCTTTACCCCTTCCTCTGCGATGTTCGCCCAGAGCTTGATTTGCAGTGCATAGTTTTGGAGCCGCTGCATGGCGTCCATTGCTTTTCCAAAATGACTGTAATACAAAGCCTTAGGTTTGAGGCGAACGAGCTTTTCCAAAGAAGCTAAAGCGATGTCCAAATGGAAAGGAGGCGGCGTTGTCGGGATAACCACATCAAATTCGCTGAGGTAAACGCCAGCGGCGTCTCCTGGAAATATCCCTTTGCTCAGAAATTCGTAATAGCTTAAATGGTGCGAAGCATGCCCGAGAGTTTCTACAACCTTCAGTTTCACACTGTTTCCCACATCAAAAATCATACCATCAGCTGCAACGATTAGCCTGTCTTCAGGAACAGGTTCGGGCGCGCCGTAAATCTCCGCCACATCCCCTAAAACTTCTTTTGATTGCAGCCAAAGTTTCTCAGGATTGACTAGATGAGGTGCGCCTCTCGAGTGAACGATGACTTTGGCGTTTGGCAGAAACTTCAGCAAAGCGCCAGCGCCTCCGCCGTGGTCTAAATGGACATGGGAAAGGGCAACGTAAGCCACATCTTCAGCTTTGACGTTCAGTTCTTTTAGGCCAGAAAGCAGATTGGGAATTGAAGAAGACGGACCAGTTTCCACTATTATTGCTTTAGTTCCTTTAAGGACATAGCTGGCGATGAGGTTTTTGAATCCGCCAGTTTTAAGGTCTATGAGAAACAGGTTTTCTCCAATCTCTTTCGTGTGCAATCGTTCACACCGTGACCGCTTTAGACAAGGCTAAAATCGTTTTTAACTGCCATAAACATTTCCATCCAGCAGGCTTTAAAGAAACACGCAAAATTTAATTATGCACTTCTCTTCTTCATAGGAGAAATGTGAGCTGAAGGAGAAGAGAGAAATTGAACGCTGTTATCTTCGGTGCGCCTGGTTCAGGAAAGGGCACGTACGCCTCTAGGCTTCAGTCAAAGCTTGGAGTTGATGTAATTGCCATGGGGGATATTTTCCGAGAAATCATGAAAGAAGACTCCCAGTTGGGAAAGAAAGTTAAAGGTTACGTGGAAAAAGGGCTACTTGTTCCTGATGATGTTGTGATAGAGGTGCTGAAGCAGCGCTTAGCCAAAATCCCCGAAGGAAAAGGGTTCATTCTGGATGGTTACCCGCGCACTGTGGAGCAGGCTAAAGCCCTAGAGAAAACCGCCAAAACAGACGTTGTCATCTTGCTGCAGGTTCCAGACTGGATAATTATCGAGCGCTTGTCCACGCGGAGAATATGCAAGAACTGCGGCGAAGTCTATAACATACGCTTCTTAAAACCCAAGGTGGACATGATATGCGACAAATGCGGTGGACCCCTGTATCAGCGTCCAGACGATACGCCAGAAGTGATAAAGAAGAGAATTGAAGTTTACGAGGAACAGACTAGACCGATTTTGCAACTCTTTAAAGAACGCAAAGTGCCTTTCGCCGTAGCTGAGTGCAACGCCTTGAACACGCCGCCAGAAAACGTGGTGAAAATAATCCTAAAGGAATTAAGAAAGCTGAAACTGGCTTAAATGTCCAAGATAAACTCCAAGGTAACCTTGCCTGCTTCTTTGATTATTTCCATGCGGTGATATGTAACCGCTTTAACGGCGACTTTTTGCGTGTGCTTTTCAGCGTTGAACTTTTCTCCCCAAATCGTTGCTTTGAACTCGAAACCTTCAGGGGTCTCCTCTACACGTGGGATTTTGAATTTTGAGTAAAGCATGCCGTTAACTTCGAACTTCACCAGCAAAGCCTCAAGCCAACTGTAGAGAAGCGCGTACTCGTCCTCAGCCTCAACCTCGACGGAATCCTCTTCGTTCGCACTGATTTTTGCCGTGTCTGTCATAACCTCAAACATTGCAAGTGCAGCGTTTTCGAAAGCTTCTTCTAAGTTCTTGCCATGTGCCGCGATATAGACGTCTGCGGTGTGCTCCAGAAACTCGAATTTCCCCGTCTTATCCATAGTCGCAACCATATAGGTGAATGAAGAACAAGTCTAAAAACAGTTTCGCTTGTAGCCTTTAGAAGTATTTTTGGATTTTCTGAATCGCCGCTGCTGCCAGTTTCGCCGAGTTTTCCGCGTCTTTCAAGCTAAGCATGCCCACTGGGCTATGAATGTAACGCGCTGGAATAGAGATGGTGCCGCTTGGAACGCCTTGCCTAGTTAGGGATATGCGCGCCGCGTCCGTGGAACCCATCAAGCCTGTCTCGAGTTGATAGGCGATTTTGTTTTCTTCAGCCACATCGAGTAGCAAGCGCAAGACTTTCGGGTGAGTTATCAATCCTGAGTCCGTCACTGTTAATGTTGGGCCTTTTCCCATCTTCACTGTCGTATCAGATTCCTTTACTCCTGGGACGTCGCCTGCCACGGTTACGTCCAAGGCTATGCCCACGTCAGGGTCTACGCCGAAAGCGGCTGTTGCCGCGCCCCTTAAACCCACTTCTTCCTGAACCGTGCCGACAGCGTACACTGTGCAGTCGGTCTTTCCCAACTGCTTCAGAGTTTCAACCATAACTGCGCAGCCGATTCGGTCGTCGAAGGCTTTGCCGATGACTGTGTCCTTGCCTATTCTTGCGTACTTCACATCGAAGCCTACCACGTCTCCGATTCTAACGCCTATTCTGCTGGCATCCTCTACGCTCTCCGCCCCAATGTCGATGAACAGTTCGTCGTACGCTAAGACTTTCTTACGTTCTTCCTCTTTTTGTATGTGAGGAGGTTTCGAACCTATTATTCCTTGCAATGGACCTTTTCCCGTGTAGACTATTACTTTTTGAGCTAGCAAGATTCGGTCGTCTATACCGCCCATTTTTGTGAACTGGAGGAACCCTTCTTTGGAGATGGTTTTCACCATCAAGCCGACTTCGTCCATGTGGGCGGCGAGCATCACTTTTGGCGCGGCTTTTTTTCCTTTTTTGATTGCGATAACGTTTTCAAGCTTGTCCACAGCGATTTCGTCTACGTGTGGCTTGAGCAGTTTAATCATTAGGTTTCTGACTTCTTCTTCTCTGCCAGCCACTCCGCAAGCGTTCGAGAGCTTTTCTAAATTCTCAGATAGTGACACTAACATTCCTTCTTGAGGATTTATGGTTACAACTCTGAGAACCAATTATTAAAGATATTCGAAACATGCGAGCAGGTGATAATTCTTAAATGTTCCAATCTCATCAAAAGCAGAGTCGCGCGTGAAGTCGACAAAGCACAAAAACTGAATGCGTGTCCAGCGAATCGCGTCAAATGTTTCTGCTGCAATTCTATTACGGCTATGCGGATAACCCTTAAGATTAATACATTCTGAAGACAAGAAGGATATGGCAATTTTTAAAAGTCCATCGCGTATTATCAGTTAGGAGCGAATCAAAAATGACGAAGCAACAATTTAAAAAAATTGGAATATTTAAGTGCGGTAACATTGCAACGTCGCCGTTGTTAGAGCTTCTGTTCGATGAATTGGCTGATCGTCGAGACATCAAAGTTCGAACGGTAACCACTGGTTCGAAAATGGGCGTTGAGGATGTTGAAGAAGCCCTGCCAAAACTCTTTGAATTTAACCCAGATCTCTTGATTCTAACATCACCTAATACAGCAATGCCTGGACCGGCAAAAGTCAGAGAGAAACTATCAAGTAGCGGATTGCCCAGCGTGGTTATTACAGACGCTCCCGGGAAACGTGTCAAAGCAGAACTTGAAAAACAAGGTTTGGGTTACATAATTATTACTGGCGACCCCCTCATTGGGGCAAGAAAAGAGTTTTTAGACCCTATAGAAATGGCGATTTTCAATTCAAACATCAATAAAGTGCTTGCAATTACTGGCGCATATAGAATAGTTCACCAAGAAATCGACAAAGTGATTTACGCACTTGAAGCAGGGCAAAGTCCCACATTGCCTAGATTGATAATAGACGTGAATTCCATTCGAGATAATTCTGATTTTAGCAATCCATACGCAAGGGCAAAAGCAATGGCTGCTTATGCCTTGACCGAAAAAATAGCTGAAATAAACGCTCAAGCGTGTTTCATAGAGAAAAAAAGCGAAAAGTACATTCCTCTTGTCGCCTGTGCACATGAAATAGCTCAAATTGCTGCCAGAATAGCTGAAGAAGCCCGAGAAATCGAAAAATATAACGATACATTGATGCGAAAACCTCACGCAAAGGATGGAAAACCTAAAATCAAAACTAAACTGATGTCTGAGCCGACTTTCGATGAGAAAATTCATGGAAAGAGACCATTTAAAAATTAATAACCTTAGAAGAAAGGGATATTACAAAGAATACAAAATTGCGTTTTTGGGAAGACTTCCCCTACATTTGTTTCTCAGTCTGCATTTGGGAAGAGCCCGCAGCTTTCTCTTTCTTTTTCTTCGAGAGTTTAATCAATAAATTAAACGCGTTTGTTCCCTCATCTACGGTTTTGGTTTTTAAGAATCCAGCTTTTTCTGCACTTGAAAAGAGAGCTTCACCTTTTTCCGTGCGGATAATCGTGAATGTCCAGCCGTCTAATCCTAAACCACCTACTGAAATATCCGCTAATTCAGAGCTAAAATCATCGCACACGCTGCAACTTTTTCGCGCGTATTGCTTTATTTCTGCGAGAGGAATTGCTGTGACTCCGGAGTCTGTAGTGACCAGCATTTTTCCCTTGATATTTATTTTCCGTATGTCGCCTAAATTGATGCCTAATTTTCCTCTAATGTGGTTTTCCATTAATCCTTCATACGTGAAGCATTCTGAACACATAAGGCCTATCAAGAATTTCACGGGAGCAACGTACTTCTTTAAACCTGCCATTTGCATTTTTCTGATGGCTTGGATTTGGCATGGTGTCCCCACAAACGCAACATTAGCCTTTTTCTGCTTTGCCACATCAGTTAGGGCAAGGATGTTGGGTGAGTATGAATATTTTGTGCCAGCAGCTTCTAATATCTGCTCGGAAGTTGTGGCTAATTTCGGAGTGGGGTAAAAAGGTTTTTCCTTGCTTGTTCCAGCAACAATGGCGCTATCAATAAACCCTTTTTCTAGGGCAAATAACAACAGTGCAGTAACGACTCCGCCATCTTGACTAACTTTCAGTATTCTGTCATCTGTGGCTTGAGCAATAGCGAGTCTACGGTAGACCCCGAACTCTTCTTCGGGTTTTCTTTCTCTTCCAAAAACAAAGTTTTCCATTTTTGCCCGCGTCCATTCGTATCTGGGACAAACTTGAGCGCATACGCCACAGGCTTGGCAGTCCTTTACCAAACTGGGTTTTCCTTTGATGTACTCTAAACAACTGAAAGGGCAGACAGCAACACATGCGCCGCAACCAACACATTTCCCAGATTCAACAACCACTGTTGCTAAAGAATCCTCAAAACTGATTTTGCTGGAACTCATACAAATAGCCAAATATGGGCGAATATATAAACTTAAAGCACAAGCCAATTTTGGCGTAAATAATTAGGCAATAGCTATCCGAAAAGTGCACTCATCCGTTTGCAGGCTACTTCTATTCTTTCTTTCGGCTGAGTTAGAGAGAGCCGCACATAGTTTTCTCCGTGCGGTCCAAAGCCTATGCCAGGTGTCACCGCCACGCCAACGTTAAGCAGTTTAGTTGCGAACTCCATGGAATTTGATTTGCAGTTTAGCCAAACGTAAAATGTGGCTTTCGGCTTGTCACATTTGAAGCCCATGGAACACAAGCGGTCAACCAGCACATCACGCCGCTCAGCGTAAATCTGATTAGTTACCTTCAAGAAGTCGGGCTGCTCGTCGCCGCTGTAGCTGGCTAAGGCTTTGGCGGCTACTTTTTGGATGTAAACAGGCGGTCCCGAATCAATCTGCGACTTAACCTTTGTGAGTCCACTTATTAGCTGCTTGTTGCCCACGGCGAAGGCTATGCGGTCTCCAGTCATGTTAAAGGTCTTAGAGCACGAGTGAAACTCGACCGCCACGTCCAATGCGCCGTCAACTTCGAGGATGCTGGGCGCCTTATAACCGTCGAAGCTTATCTCCGAATAAGCGTTATCGTAACATAGGATGATGTTTTTGTCCTCTGCAAATTCGACAACTTGCTTAAGAAAAGCCTTATCAATAGTGGCGCTTGTCGGATTGTTCGGGTAGTTCAGAAACATCATCTTGACTTTTTCAGGGTTTACCACTTCAAGGTCTGGTTTAAAACCGTTCTCTTCAAGCAGCGGCATTGAAACTGGAACGCCATCGTTCAGTATGGTACTGCCGTTGGCGTAGACTGGATAACTCGGGTCGGGTACAAGCACACGATCACCCGCATTTACAAAGGCTCTCGCGATGTTCGCTATGCCTTCCTTCGAGCCTAAAAGCGCAATAACTTCCTCTTGATCCAAGTCGACGCGGAACCGTTTTTTGTACCAGTCTGCGACTGCTTGTCGAAAGTCAGGTTCTCCTTGACTGAAAGAATAATTGTGGTTTTTCAAATTGGCTACTTCTTCCTTGAGAGAAGCAATTATGAAGGGAGGCGGCGGAAGGTCAGGGTCGCCTATGCTTAAAGAGATCAAGTCGGCTCCTTGAGCCTTCTTTTCTTTTAGCAGTTTCTCTATCTCGGCGAACAGGTACGGCGGAAGCCTTTTTACTCTGTCAGCAAACTCGACGTTCATTCTGTTTTCACATCCTCAAAACAGCTTTCCCTCAAAAACCTTCTCTGCTGGACCACTCAGGAACAAGCGTTCTGCATATTCCACTTCCAAATCTCCACCAAGCAAGTGAACCCTAACTCTATTGCCGACCTTTCGGAGCAGGTTCCCAGCGGTCACAGCTGCGCAGGCTCCAGTGCCGCAAGCCAGAGTTTCTCCACAGCCCCTCTCCCACACCCGCACTTTCAACTCGCTTCTGTTCAGAACTTGAGCGAACTCCACGTTAGTTTTCCTTGGGAAAAGACTGTGATTTTCAATTTTCGGACCGACACGCTCCACTGGAAAATCGTCAAGTGCATCAACGAAGACGATACAATGAGGATTCCCCACCGAAAGACACGTTACCCTGTATCGTTCTCCATCAACCTGCAAATCCTCGTTTACGCAGGTGCCAGTGCCAAGCATTGGAATCGCGCTTCTGTCCAGCGTTGGAGTGCCCATATCAACCATTACGGATATAACCGTGTTGTCTTCCACGGTCAACCACACCCGTTTTACGCCAGCCAACGTTTCCACGGTTAACTCGCTTTTTCGGACGATGTTGTTTTCGTAGCAGTACTTTGCGAAGCAGCGTATGCCGTTGCCGCACATTTCAGCTTCGCTTCCGTCAGCGTTGAAAATCCGCATCTTCACATCCGCCAAGGATGAGTTGCCAACGAGAAGAAGCCCATCCGCGCCAACTGAGAATCTTCTTTCGCAGAGTTTTCTGGCTAATTCAGCTGCTTCCGTGTCGCTTATTTGTAGGTTCCTGTTGTCGATTACTATGAAGTCGTTGCCTAAACCGTGCATCTTCCAGAACTTCATTGCAACCACTCCGCCACGCGCTGACCAGACAGCAAATCCTCAACCGTCTCTCGCTCTCTGACCAGAGCGTACTTGCCATTCATGACGAGGACTTCCGCAGCCCGTGGTCTAGCGTTGTACTGTGAACTCATGGCGAAACCGTACGCTCCAGCGTTCAGCACCGCAAGCAAATCGCCCTCTTCAATTTTCGGCAAACGCCTGTCTCTGGCTAGCACGTCTCCTGACTCGCAAATTGGCCCCACCACATCGTACGTTTCTTCTTCCAGAGAGCCTAACTTGCCCGCAACGAGAACAGGATGGTAAGCCCCGTACATGGTAGGCCTAACCAGAGTGTTAAATCCAGCGTCAACCCCGACAAACTTTTTGAAAGGCGTGATTTTAACCGTGTTCACAGCGGTTAAGAGTACGCTTGCGTCGCAAACTAAGTATCTGCCGGGTTCCACGCAGAAAAATGGCTTGCCGAGACCATACTCGCCGATTCTGCGCTTGAACAAGGTGAGAACAGTGTCAGAGAAAAGCGCCAAGTCTAACTCTTTATCTTCTGGTTTGTACGGTACTCCAAGCCCGCCGCCCATGTCAATAAACTCGAATTCCACTCCAACTTGCTCATGGACTCTCTTAGCTATACTCAATAGCTTTTCAAGGGCTAAAACGAAAGGCTCCACATCAAGTACTCCTGAGCCCACGTGCATGTGTATCCCAAACCATTCAACGCCAGCCTTTTTCGCTGTTTCATACGCCTTCAAAGCGTCTTCTTCCCACACGCCGAATTTTGAGTGTTTGCCCGCTGTGATTACGTGGCTGTGATGACCCGCGCCAATTTCAGGATTAACCCTCACGGAAAGGAAACTGGGCACTGCCATGCTAAGCAGCCTGTCTAATTGAGAAAGCGAATCTACGTTTACGGTCACGTTTGAGTCTAAGAGGAATTTTAGCTCGTCGTCTCTGACGCTTGTTCCAGTGAACAGAATTCGTTCAGGAGGAAAGCCAGCTTTTAACGCTATGGACACTTCGCCTGGGCTGACCGCGTCTAAATATGAGCCTTCTGTCTCTAAGATTTTAAGCACAGACAGGTTCGAGTTCGCCTTTGCCGCGTAATAGATTCTGATTTTCTGGTAGTTGCGGATTAACGCGTTGCGAAGGAGGTTATAGTTTTCTCTGACTCGCTTCTCGCTGGTAACATATAATGGCGTATCGAACCTTTCGGCTAATTCTCTGGCGGAAACACCGTCAATGCAGAGTTCGCCGTTTCGGTTTTCCAATGGTTCTCGGAGTATCTGCACTTGTTTTCACCATGGCCGTCCTTATTTAAGGCATACATGAGTTGCCTTAGGCTAATCCTTTTGCCACGAAGAGTTCGGCGCTGAGAATTCCTGCTCCTGCTGCGCCTCGGATGGTGTTATGCCCCAAGCACATGTACTTGACAGTCATTATCGGGTCGTTTCGGATTCTCCCAACCACTATGCTCATGCCTTTGCCCGCGTCCCTGTCGTATCTGGGTTGAGGTCTGTTTTGTTCTTTCCTTACGATTATGGGGTTTTCTGGAGCTGAGGGAAGCTTCAGCTTTTGCGGTTCGCCTTTGAAATTTCTGAACGCCGCTTCAACCTCTTCCACGGTGGGATTGCTGTCTAACTTCACAAAGACAGCTTCCAAGTGTCCGTCCTTAACGTTGACTCTGTGGCAGCTCGCACTGAGCTGAAAATTGGCGTTCCGCACTTCTTTGCCATCGAAAGAACCGAGTAGCTTCAAAGCTTCGACCTCCATCTTCTCTTCCTCCTTAGGGATAAACGGCACAACGTTGTCGATGATGTCCAGCGAAGGTACTCCTGGGTATCCAGCGCCGCTTAACGCTTGCATTGTTGAAACCAAGACTTGTCTGAGACCGAAGTCCATGAGAGGCTTGAGCGAAATGACAAGCTGGATGGTGCTACAGTTGGGGTCTGTCGAGATAAAGCCCTTCCAACCTCTCGCTTTTCTCTGAATCGGAATTAGCGCTACGTGGTCAGCGTTCACTTCGGGAATGATTAAGGGGACGTCTTTCTCCATCCTGTGCGCGCTTGCCTTGCTAAAGACTGGATATTTCACGGCAAATTCAGCTTCAACTGGCCCAGCCAAGTCGCCTGGAAGAGCTGAGAAGACCAAGTCAACGTTGCCCGCTTTCTCCACTGATTCAACATCAGTGTGCGCAACGGTCATCTCTGCCATTTCTTTCGGCAGGTCGGATTCCATTGTCCAGTTGCAGGCATCTCTGTACTTTTTGCCCGCGGACCTTTCTGAGGCTGCGAGCACTTCGATTTTGAACCATGGGTGCCCCTGCAACAGCTGAATGAACCGTTGTCCAACGGCTCCCGTGGCGCCTAATATGGCTACTTTACGTTTCAAAGACATTATTTATCGCTTCCATTGCCCTTTTGAGTTGGTTTTCCTCAATAAAAACGTTAATGGTCGCCTTGCTGGTTGTGACCTCAATTATGTTGATGCCCTCTCTGCTTAGGGCACTGGAGATTTTGGCAACCCCGCCGGGCGAGTCTATGAATGTGGGGTGATTGATTTGAAGCATCGCCACGTTTTCTCTGTGGCTTATAGCCTTGAAGCCCTTTACGCTGTGCAGCCTGCTGATGACCGCGTTGACGTTGCCGTCTGAAGTGAAAATGGTGACGGATTTTCTTCCAGAGCTAACACCATAAATAGGCTTCTGGCTGAGCACCGCGAAAATTTCTCTGAGGTTTTCCGCGTTAACCTCGCAAACCACGTTTATAGCCAATAAGCCTTCGTGACTGTTCATTTCCGCTGAATTAGGATTGAAAGACCCCGCAATCTCAGTGCCGCCGACAGCGAGGCTTTCAGAGACGAAACTCACTATCCGCAGCTTTTGGTTTGGCAACTTGTATCGTAAAGCTTCGGGCTTCACGATTTTCGCGCCTCCTTGGGCAAGGTCGAACATTTCGTGGATGCTCAATGTGTCAAGGAATCTTGCGTCAGCCACTATTTTGGGGTCTGCCGAGAGAACGCCGCTTGTCTCCTTAACCAGTATTATCTCATCAGCATTCAAGCATTTGGCGAGCAATAGGGCGGTTGTGTCGCTTCCGCCTCTGCCGAGAGTGGTGACTCTTCCATTTTCGTCCTTGCCGAGGAAGCCGCAAACCACCGGTATTGCAGTGCCTAACAGCGGCGCCAAAAACTTCTGCACCAAAGCGGTGGTTTTCTCCAAGTCGGGTTTCGCGTCGCGAAAGCTGGAATCTGTGATTATTGGCCAATTAGCGTTGGCTGGGTCGATTAATTCGGCTTTGGCACCTATCGCCTTTAAAGCAGAGCAGAAAACGCGTGCGCTGACTCGTTCGCCCATGGATATGATTTCCGCGTAGTCTTCATCGCTCACGTTGCCCATACGAGCGACGGTGCTGATTAGGTTGTCTGTCATTTTGCCCATGGCTGAGACTACCACCACGATTTCCTTGTATGGCGACTTGACAACCAACTGGGCTGCTCTTGCGATTTTCTCGCCGGTGGAGAGGTCGGCGCCGCCGAACTTGATGACAACTCTGTTGCTCACACAGTTTCACCTTGTCTAGGAAATGCCTAAAACATCCTCCATGCTGAAGATTTTCGGTTCATTCTGCTTGCTTATCCATTCAGCCGCGTACACCGCGCCTTGAGCGAACACGCTTCTTGAAAAAGCAGTGTGCTCTATCCGCAGCATCTCGTAAGGTCCAGCCACTATCAGGTCGTGGATGCCTGGAACTCCTCCAGCCCTTAAGGCGGAGATTTCCAGTTCTTCGGGTTTTCGCGGGCTTATCCCTTCTCTCCCGTGGACTATGGTGGAGTAGCCGCGTATGTCTGCGACTATTTCGCCGAGTTTCTTGGCTGTTCCGCTGGGCGCGTCTTTTTTTCCAGTGTGGTGGATTTCGGATATGCTGAAGTTGTATTCTGGCGGAAACGACTTTAGCACTTGTGCCAGCTTGAAGAGAATGTTAACGCCTAACGCGAAGTTTGGCGAGAAAACCGCTGGAACCCTGTTTGTGACCGCATCTCGGACTTGCCGCGTTTGTTCTTCAGTGAAGCCCGTAGTACCTAAGACTACTCTTTTTCCTAACCCAGCAACAACGGGAATGTTGTGCACTTCGGCTGCGGGCGTAGTGAAAGTGACATAAACATCCGCGTCCTTAGCGGCTTCGCTGATTTTGTCTGAACCCACTATTCTTGTGTCGGAGTCGCAGATGCCGAGTTCTCTGAGGCTTTTGCCGATGCAGGCATTGCTTGGAGCTTCGATGGCGCCGACTATTTGGAAGCCTCTGCTTGCAGCCTCTCGAAGAACGGTGCTGCCCATTTTGCCCGCGGCACCTGCTACGCACAGCTTAAGCATAGTAGAGTCCCTGCCAGAATCTCTCGTCGTATAAGCGCTCTTGTAGGTTTACGTGGAAGAATTCTTCTATTGGGTTGAGGATTTCGGGGTTGTTTTCGTAGACTTTTCTCGCGTTTGACAAGACCACTTCTAGGCCGTTCCGCGTCATTTTTCCTAGGGGCTGTCTGCATGGGCCAGAGGGCATGCCTAAAACGTTCATCAGTGTCTTGTATGCCAATGGGTTTCGGGCTTTGCAGGCGACTGGACCAAAAGGTGTTTGTTCTTGGGTTTTTACGGTGACTATGACGAAGAGCGGCTGTAACGCTGCGCAGAGCTTGTTGGCTTCCTCTATTTTGTGGTCGAGGATGCACTGCACCATGTTTTGTACGGCGCGTGGGGCGATGTTGGATGTGACTGAGATGACGCCTGTCGCGGCAATGTCAGGTGCGGTCATCATGGCGAAGGTTTTGTCATCATCGCCTGAGAGTATGTTGAAGTCTGTTCCGCAGAGTTTGCGGGTTAACCGCATGTTTTCCAGGTCGCCTGTGGCTTCTTTCACGGCGCTGACGTTTGGATATTGCTCGTGAAGAATGGCTATGTCTTGTGGCAAGAGCTGGGTTCCTGTTCTGCCTGGAATCACGTAGGGGATGACTTGGATTTCGGGGAATTGTTTGGCTATGGGTTCGACGTATTCTTTGCGTATCTCTAGCGAGCTAGGCCCGTTGTAGTATGGGTCTACGAGGAGGATGCAGTTTACGCCGAAGTGTGATGCGTGTGCTGTGCCGTCTATGGCTTCTTGGGTTGAGTTGCTTCCTGTTCCCGCAATCGTTAGGCACTTTCCGCCTGAGTATTCGTGTATTCTTTCGGTGACTTTGCTGTGTTCGTTCCAGTCTAAGGTTGGGCTTTCGCCTGTTGTGCCAACGGCAAGAATGCCCTTCACGCCTCCTTTGACTTGGAATTCGACTAGGCTCCGCAATCCTTCGTAGTCTATTTCGCGAATCTTGGTCATGGGGGTCACGAGTGCGGTGTAGCAACCACTAAACACTGTCATTGTTACATTCCTCGTTTCGAGAGCTAACATTTAGCACTGGTTTATTTAAAGTTTTCCGTTTTCTTTAGTTATTTTACGAATTCCGCAACCAAACTCATATGAGAGAAAGCAACAATTCACCAATATCACGATTTTCGCAAAAATCCACCACAAAAAATTCTGCGGCGCAAAACTCAAAGTTGGCAACCCATAAATAGTGAATCTGGTTTTTGGTTGGAGTGACTAGGTACGTGAGGACTGTGAGGCAGTGACTGTGAAATCTATTGATTCTTTGACTATGCTCTTCAACCCTTTTTGGAAAAACCTTGCGCACTATTTGGTAGGCAATTGCGAAAAATGTGGGCAAGAGCGGTTGCTTTCAGTTTTTGATGCCTATTCAGAAAGCCAAGACCTTCATTGTAAAAGTTGTTTATTGACATCGACCGCTTTAACCCCGCTAATTCGACTCTTGTTCTTCAGCTTCAAAGTCGATGATAACACAATAAAACAGCTAATGAAAGACGCGCTTATTCGCAAGTGCATGCTTAATGTGGTAAAGGGCATTGCAAATTTCGGAGTTAGGTATCCGCAGCCTGCTGGTGCGCCAATAACCATTGTTTGGAACTTTACCAACAGATGCAACCTCAACTGCTTACATTGCCATCAGGACTCTTCGCCCACGTCTTCCGAGCTGGAGCTCACTACTTCTCAAGCTTTCAAAGTAATAGACAACATGAATAACGCAGGAGTAGCCATACTGACTTTTTCAGGAGGCGAACCGCTACTGCGCAAGGACCTTTACGCAGCGGTTGAAAGAGCCGCTGACCATGGCATGCTTTGCACTATTGCCTCAAACGGCACGCTAATGACTCGTGAAACAGGTGCAAAACTCGCTAAAGCAGGTATTCGGAGAGTAGAAATAGGCTTAGACGGCGCAACTGCGGAGACCCATGATTTTCTAAGAAACAAGCGTGGAAGTTTTGAGGCAACGGTTAAGGGAATAAGAAACTGTGCTGACTTGGGCTTTGACGAAGTAGCCGCCACAATGACTTTACACTCGAAAAACGTCAACGAACTGGAAGAAACCATAGAATTAGCTGAAAAACTAGGCGCAACAAGATTCTATCTTAACCGCCTCATACCCGCAGGTCGAGGAATAGACGCATGTTACCTAGACGTGACACCTGAAGAAAAAATCAAGTCTCTGGAAATATTATACAGAAAATTCCACAAGAGCATAAGCGAAGGATGCGGCATGCAATGCTACGCCCGAGGAATGACCTACTACGCTCGTATAGGGTATGAGCGTTCAAAAGGCCAACTTTTCACCGTAAGCGAAGCGCTGTCAGGATACGAAAAAATGTTCCAAGACAAATTCGGGTTTGAGATTTCCAATATCGTGAGGGCAATGGCAACGGGCTTCAGCGGATGTTCTGTTGGCTTAACCTACGCGGGGCTCACTGCATCCGGAGACCTTCTTCCATGCGTTCCAGCTCCAATAAAACTTGGCAACCTCGTCGAACAGAGTCTAGAAGAAATATGGGTCAATAATGAACTACTGAACTACATCAGAAACCGAAAAGCGCTGAAAGGCTCCTGTAAAATATGCGCACACAGCGGACTATGCGGCGGTTGCAGATACACCGCGTACGTAGCACATGGTGACTGGCTGGGACCAGATGCTTCTTGCCCCTTCGGGCCTGCCACAAATCGAGTTAACTCTTCCTAACAAATCTCACTCTTTAAAACGTCATCTAAAGAACCCAGAACTACTTAACACGCGATTTCAATCTATTCATAAGGGAGGGGGCAGGCATCTCACACAGTCTAGAACGGCAACAATTGAAGAAGCGGTTCACTCTGCAATTCAGCCTTTATATAAGGGGGCTATAGTTTTTTCCACGCGATAGTTCCACGAAAACTCTTAAATGAAGCAGAGAACAACTCAATTCAAGGTTTGAGCATGTTACCAAGCTACACAGAAACAAAACTTGAACTTTTAGGTTACGACGATAAGGAAAAAACCTTCACTGTAAAGTCACCATTCACAGGACACGTCTGCAAAATCGCAGACACCTTCGCCGAAATGTTCCCCTTATGGGCTGGAAGAATCCTCATCACCGCTGAAAACGAGAAATGGGCTTTAACCGCGGCGAACGTGGCAACAGGCTTCGCCACAAGCGTCATCATGGCCCCAGCAGAAGCCGCAACCGAACGCGCTGTACCCGCAACCGAAACGCCAGACAACCGCCCTGGAGCGCTCATCCAAATCTACAACCGCGACCGCTTCACACTAAAACACCAACTCATGGAACGCATAGGCCAATGCATCATGACCTGCCCAACCACAGCAGCATTTAACGGCTTAACAACCAGCAAAAGAGTACTCAAAGTCGGCAGCAGCCTACGCTACTTTGGAGATGGATTCCAAAAGAAAACCATGGTTGGCGGACGCAAATGCTGGAAAATCCCAGTTATGGAAGGCAACTTCATAGTAGAAGACGGTTTCGGGGCACAAGAAGCCGTAGCAGGCGGAAACTTCATGATACTCGCCGAAACTCAACCAGCAGGCCTCAAAGCAGCAGAAGCAGCCGCAGACGCAATCCGAGCCCGAACAACCGATGTAATCATGCCTTTCCCAGGCGGCATCTGCCGTGCAGGCTCAAAAGCAGGCTCACTCAAATACAAGCTCAAAGCCTCAACAAACCACCCATACTGCCCAACATTAAAAACACTCGTACCAGACTCGGTAGTCCCAGAAAACGTCCAATGCATCTACGAAATCGTCATCAATGGTTTAACTCTCGACGCTGTCAAAAACGCGATAAAAGAAGGCGTCAAAGCAGCCGCAAGCACACTCGGCGTAGTCAGCATCTCAGCGGGCAATTACGGCGGAAAACTGGGTCCTTACAAGGCATTTTTGAAGGAAGCGTTAGAGGTAACATAGCCTTCTGATGTAGGAACTTTTATTTGATTCGCCACAACGTAACTTATGGCTAAAACAAACATCAGTGAAAACAATTGAGCACGGCAAAGAAAACCTCTCTGGAACTGTTCAGGCTAAGAAGGACACTGAACATGCTGGCCAGCAAAGAAGGCAGCCACACGGAGCTAATTACGCTGTATGTTCCGCCTGGCAAGCAAATCAGCGATGCTATAAACATGCTTCGCGATGAGTACGGCACAGCCTCGAACATAAAGTCGACGACAACTCGCAAGAACGTGCAAGAAGCCATCGTGAAAGTTCAGCAGCGCCTCAAACTCTTCAAAGACCCAGGCGAAAACGGCATCGTGATTTTCTGCGGTGCCATACCTCAGGAAGGTGGTGGACCAGGCAGCGAACGCATGGAAACCTACGTTATTGTGCCACCTGAACCGATAAAGATTTACTTGTACCGTTGCGACTCGCGGTTCCACACCGAGCACCTGCAGGAGATGCTGAGGGAAAAGGAAACGTACGGCATACTCCTCATTGACGCTTCAGAAGCCACGATTGCCACGCTCCAAGGCAAAAGAATGGAAATAGTTAGACAAATGCACTCGGGAGTAGCTGGAAAAACCCGTGCAGGTGGGCAATCAGCAAGAAGATACGAGCGTTTAAGAGACATGCAGCTTAACGAGTATTTTACCCGTGTAGGTCAACACGCCAACGAGATTTTTCTGCCCATAGAAACGCTCAAGGGCATAATCCTCGCAGGTCCAGGACCGACAAAGTATGATTTTGAAAAAGGCGACTACCTGAACTACATGCTCAAAAACAAAATTATTGACACGATTGACACGGCTTACGTTGAAGAGCAAGGCGTGAAAGAAGTGGTGGAAAAAGCGCCTGAAATAATGCGCAAAGTACGGTACATAGAAGAGAAGCAGATTATGCAGCAGTTTCTTTACGAAGTGGGTCACGACACGGGCATGATAACGTACGGCGAAGCAGAAGTGCGAAAAGCATTGGAAGCAGGCAGTGTTAGAACGTTGCTGATTTCAGAAACCGTTGACTTGCTGCGCGTAACAGTCAAATGCAGCGCGTGCGGCTACCAAGAACAACACACAATCAAAAGCCAAACACTCACAAGCTTTGAACAGAGCCTATCGGGAAAACCGTGCCCGAAATGTCAAGCGCCATCGCTGGCAATAGTGGAGAAACAGGATATCATTGACGACCTTGCCCAGCTTGCAGAGTACGCCAACACTGATGTGGAAGTAATTTCTGGCGAGACCGAAGAAGGTCAAATGCTCAAGAATGCCTTCGGAGGAATAGCTGCTATCTTACGGTTTAAAATGCAAAACAGTTAAAATCATTCAACACATAGAAGGCGTTTCACTTCACTTTTTCCAATATCTTTTATCAGTAGCTTTTTCTGCTTAGAGGTGAAGCCTGAAACAATCTCGACTTTAGCGTGGAAAAGTTTTGAAAACGCTTTTGCGAGTTCTTTGTTGACTTTGCCTTTGACTGGCTCTTCGGTGCATCGAACAACTAATTCGCCATCTTCAAAGATGACTTCGAACCTCGCTGAGTTCGGTTTCACAAATACTTCGATGAGTGTGCCGTTTTTTGTTTCGCTTATTTTCATGCGGTGATGCACTCGGCTTCAGTTTTGCTTTTGCCTTGCAGTGCCCAGCTGAACTTCTTTCGCAGCGTTGCGGGATAGAACTTTTCCAGGTTGAAATTCACTTTTTTAGCCCATTTCACGTAGGCTGTTGGGTCGATGTAGGACTTAAGTGAAGTGCCCAAATTGTATTCCTTGGTGAGCTTTGTTAATTCTATGTCGAGTCTTGTCTTTTCAATTCTGGTTTCGAGAGATGCGGTTTTTTTGCCTTCAGCTTTCTTCTCTTCTAGTTTCGCGTAAAGCTCTTTGAGCTTGGCTTCTTTTTTGGCTAACCGTTCATCGAAATTAGGCGGAATCTTCCGTTTGTGGTTAGCCACTTCAGCCACTTTCAGATTAGCCATTTTTGCACCAAAAGTTTTCAGGTATTCTGGGTCGTCTTTCTTAACTCCGCTTTTTTCCAGTTCTTCCTTCACGGTTTTTGTGCATCGCCAAGTGCGGAAAACTTTGGCAGTTAACCCTGGCATTTTTTCGCTAAGGAAACGTGAAACTTTCTTGGAGTCGATGCCTTCGAAGAGGGATTCCTTACTCTTATATGCCATGTATTGCTGGATGTTTCGGATGACTGATGGCGGAGCTTGCACGGTTTTCACCCATTGTACACAATCTTTTCCTAGAAAGTTGAAGTGCAGCATGTCGCCTTCTATCTTTATGTGTTCCGGTCTTAGCGTGATTGCGCCGACTGTGTCTGCTTCGCCTGGGTCTTTTTCGTCGCCAACTCTCATGTTCGGGTTTAGAATAAGCCAGCAGACTGTGGCAACTTTTCTTCTGTTTTCATCTTCAGCGTCAAGGTTCCTGATTATGTGCGCTTCAATAGTTGCGATTTGCTTGCCCAGTTTTTCGGCTTTTTTGAATTTCTCTTTTTCTCGGCTTTGTTTGAGAAACGCTGAGTCGGAGAACCAAACATACTTGATTTTTCCTGTGAGTTTATCTTCCCATTTAGCAACGTATATTTTGTCAGGTTCCCAATCAACTTTCCATCCTTCTGGTTTTGGAGCGTCAGGCGAGAGATTAAGAATTATGTCTTCCTTGCTTGGTCCTTCTTTCCATTTCCCACGTTGCGGATGGTCACCACGACCTGCAAAAAGGCATGACGGTTCTGCGGTCCAATTGGCTATTTCCAGTTTTTCCCCATCAACAAAGGCATAGCCGAATTTTTCTTTTAGCGCTTCTCTTTGGGCTTTCCGTTGTGCGGCTTGCTGCTTCTTTTCGCTTTGGGTCATGTTCAACTTCTTTAGTTTCTCTTGCCCTATGTACTGCGCAACCTCGGAAAAATCGATTTCCGCGTTTCCCGCATTGTTAGCGTCATCACTTTCTATCTTTTTCAGATAATCAGATGAGAAAGAGTTCAGAAAGTCCATTGCATGGTTTTCTGTTTTTAGCTGCTCCAAAAATTCTTGCATGAAGTTCCTTCGGAAGACTTTGTCTGGCGGAGACAAGGTTGACTGCGTTTTCTTTATCCATGCAATAGCCATCTGCTCGCTTTTCGGAGTTAGTTTTATGGTGTGCCCTTGGATTTTGATGCTGAAGCCTTTGTAGTCGTATGGTGGAACGTATATTCCATTGTGTACTAGGCTTTTCAGAACGTGTTTCATTTGTTAAGCCTCTTTGAGTGTGGCGTTCACTGCTAGAGCTCCTTGCGCGTTATCTTTTTTTGTGCATGTTGACAAGGTAAACTTCCTTTTTCAGTCCTTTCGTTGCTTAAAAACTTTCATCTTGAACTTCACTGCTTGTTTATAAGCAACTATTGGAGTTTTTGGAGGCTCGCGCCTGTTGCAGTTTCTTGTACAGCATCTCCACGGTTTTCCGTTCAACGTATCCCTTGTGGGGACGGAAACCGCCTGAGAAACCACCTGGAATATGCAATAGTTCATGGATGAGGGTTTTCTCTTTCTCTTCTTTGGACATTTTGTCGTAAATCTCAGAGATAACTTCAATTGTGTAGGAAGGCGGAAGGTTCAGCACTTCTTGCCAGATTTTGCCTAAGCCGTGAATGCGGGCTATGGTTCGCCGTGCTTTGGAGCCTTTGCTTTTGACGCAGAAAACGAATTGGGGCACGATGTGGAAAAGGTCCAGGTCAGAAGCGATTTCGTCCACTTGCTCTTTAATGTCGGAAGCTAAGAAGTATTTTATAGGCATAGTCTCATCTTCTATGTGATTAGGCTTTTTGAGTTAAAAAGATGCTCTCTGCAGACTGTACAGTGTAGGTAACCTATGGAAAATCAGCCTCTATCCCTCTATCGTTTTCTCAGCTTGGAACATGGCGCAGAACTAGCGCGTGGAAAAAACTATACCCCCTCTATAAATAGGTTCAACCAGTGATTGATTCAGTGAAAAGCTCAGCGGCACTAGTGCTCTCACAAGACTATAGCCCCCTTATATAAAGGCTGAAAGATAGGTTGAACTTTTGCTTGATTTGTGGCGTCGAAACTTTCTTCTTTGCTTTACTGCTGCAGTATTTTTTTCAGTTCCATCCAGAAAGTCGCTGCGAAGGAGACGCCTACCACTAAAGCCCAGTCCGAAAGGCTGAGATTCGTAATTTTTAGAGAATTATGCACAAATGGAAGGCTTGTTCCCAAAAGCAACGTCGCCACGACAACCAACGCCCACAAGACCATAATCTTGTTTGAGAAGAAACCCAACTTCACAAGCGGCTCTTTCTCGGAACGGAAGTTAAGAGCTAAGAAAATGTGCCCCAGCATCCACGTGGCGAAAGCCATAGTTTGCGCCAGCGCCGTTCTTTGGTCTATTGCGAGATTTGGGTTTTGATACCATGTATAAAGGAAAGTTGTTGAAACAGCAGCGAAGAGGCTTAGAGCGCCTATGAATAGGCTTTTTTGCATGGTTCTGTTCATGAATTTCTCGTTTGGGTCTATGGGCGGTCTCGTCATCGTGTCGCTTTCTTCGGGTTCTGCAACGAAAGTGGCAGACGCTGCCAAGTCCATGAAGAGTTCCAGCACTATGATTTGGATGGGTGAGAAGGGAAGCGGAACGCCAAGAGCAATTGGGAGGAGAAAACTGGCTACGAGGGCAACCTTGCAGGACAGGTAGTAGCGAACGCCTTTTTTCAAATTGCCGAAAAGCTTCCGCCCCTCTCTAACCGCAATTTCTATGGTGGCAAAATTGTCATCAGTCAACACCATGTCGGCTGTTTCTTTGGCAACGTCAGTTCCGCGGATGCCCATGGCGACGCCTATGTGCGCCTCTTTAAGAGCTGGAGCATCATTTATCCCATCGCCAGTAACAGCAACGATTTCGCCGCTCTCTCTGAGGAGCCGAACTAAGCGCAGTTTGTCTTCTGGAGTCACTCTAGCGAAGATGAAAGTCTGTTTTAACGCGTTTTTCACTTCTTCGTCGCTCATTTTTGAGATTTCGTTTCCAGTGAGAACCTTAGCGCTGTTAATCCCAACTTGGGCAGCAACAGCCCTCGCGGTTTCTGGATGATCACCAGTGACCATGATCACTTTTATTCCCGCCTCTCGGCATGTGCGAATAGCGCCTGCGACTTCTGCCCTTGGCGGATCGATAAAGCCCACTACGCCAACAAAGACAAGGTTTCGTTCCAGGTTTTCTTTCTCAAGTTTCGACGCTGGCGGTATTCTTTGATAGCCGAAAGCCAAGAGGCGTTCGCCCGCCTTAGCCATCTCAGAGACAGCGTTCGCAATTTCTTTTCTTGCCGCGTCTGTAAGTTCAATTTCTTCACTTTTCATGAATAATTTGGTTGAATTGGCCAAAACGTTCTCTGGAGCGCCGCTGGACAAGGCGACGAGGGAATTGCCGTGTTGATACAGGTATGAAGCAAGTTTCCGCTTGTTATCGAAGCTTAACTCGTCTTTCAGAACCCAGTCATTCCGCAGTTTTTGAATGGCAACTCCATTTTCCTTTATGTTTTCCAGAATTGCCTGTGCCATCGGATTGCTCAGAACATTGCCATCTGCCAAATCTTTTATTGCATTGCTTGACAGCAGCGCGGTTTTCAAAGCTTCTTTCTCGTTTTCTTTGAAAAGTTGGTTTTGAACCACTCTGCCGTCAAAATAGAGACTTTCGATTTTCATTTTATTCTCTGTTATTGTCCCTGTCTTGTCTGTGGCTATTATGGTGACGCTTCCAAGAGTCTCTGCCGCCCGCAGACGCTTCACTAAAGCATTTTTTCTGGACAGCGAGTAGGCTCCGACGCCGAGCACCATGGTGATTATTATCGGCAACTCTTCAGGGATTATGGCAAACGCCAAGGAAAGGCCAGTTAAAATCATCTGTTCCAGCGGCAAGCCTCTCAAGAAACCCAAGATTGGAACAAGTATGCTGAAGAAAAGCGCTATCCAAACCAGACTCTTCGAAAGCTGCTTCATGGACAACTGAAGCGGAGTTTTCGGCTCTCTTGCGGCTTTGGCGATTCCCGCAACTCTGCCCAGCTCAGTGTTGATGCCCGTTGCGGTGATTAGGGCTTTGGCGCGTCCTCTTGCGACAACGGTTCCAGCGAAAACCATGTTCTTCTGCTCGGTAATTCGCGCTTCCTTGGGCAACACAGCGTTGGCGTCTTTGGTTACTGGAAATGATTCGCCAGTCAGCGAAGCTTCATCCACTTCAAGCCCAAAGGAATCCAAGAGTCTAGCGTCTGCGGGAAGCCTCTGTCCAGGTTTCAGCAGTATTATGTCGCCTGGAACCAACAGAGTTGTCTGCACTTCTTGTGGCTGGCCGTTTCTAAGCACAATTGTAGTGGGGGAAGCTAGTTTCTTCAGGGCTGCTATTGAGCGTTTAGCCCGATATTCATTCCAAACTTCCACCAGGACAAGAATGGAGATTACGGCGATGATGGTTAAGGAATCCGTTAGGTTGCCCCAAATACTGTAGAGCACGCCTACAGCTATGAGCAGGAGAATCATGGGTTCAGTTACTTCTTCCTTGAATATGCCCAAAAAGCGAATTTCCTTTTCTTCTACGAGCCTGTTCGCTCCGTACCTAGTTAGCCGTTGCGCTGCTTCTTGATCCGTCAAGCCCGTTTCAGGGTTTGCGTCTAAGGATCGAATTATTTCCTGCAATTGCTGCGAGTGCCACTTGCTCATTCTTGGCTCGCAACCTACCCTTGCTTAACGACGCTAAGTGTTTTTTCCGCTGTGGAAGCGCTGAAGAGCAAATCGTCAATTGTGGCGATGAACGTGGCAAGTTTTGCTTCAGCCCTTACTTTTGTGACGACACTGTTGTCTCTTCTGAATGTTTTTATGAATAACCCTGCAGGCGTCTTGAAATTGTCTGGAGAAACCGCGCTGGCGATGGCCTCGGCAGTTTTTGCGTCGCCATACTCAAGTGTTATTGTTGCTTCCAACTTCTTCGCCTTTCAACTGTTTTCCCACTAAATCGTTGACGATTTTTATGAAATTTTCAATCTGGTCTATGGGGACTTGGCCGCCTGCGGCTATGTTGTGGCCTCCGCCTTTTCCCGCGCATTTTTCAGCGGCCACGCGCATGACTTCGCCCAGGTTAACGCCTTTGTGGGTCACGATGTCTGTTGTTCTGGCGGAAAATTTTGCCACGCCTTCGTTTTCAATGTTTGCGTAAGCGATGAGGGGCTTTTCAGAATTTGGAAGGCCTGCGGAAAGGATGGATGAGATTGTTCCGATGATTTTTTCGTTTATGAAGTTCTCACCGTAAACAACATAGATGTTTTCGAACTCCTTCATTCTTTCGGGTTTTTCCATTACCCACCCGAGGTACTTGTTGATGTTTTTTCTGTAATCATCTAAAACTCTGTTCGCTTCTTCAAGGGCTGCACCTCTGTCTCCCATGCAAACGGCTATTCCGAGACTTGGCCTGTCCATGCGGCCCGTGGAGTTCAGCACTAAGCTGAATTCTCTGGCGTCTCTGAGGGGAGTCCAAGGTTCTTCGTTGGTTAAAACGTAAACATGCCCTATGAGATTCGCCACTTCAAAGTGCAATCCCTTTGACAGCAGGTAGTCGGCAAGGGCAGAGCATAATCTTTTCTTTTCATCGTCCGTGAGGTCTCTGAGGGCTCGCCACTTCTCGCCCTCTTTTAGCCTAATGCCCAGACTGTTTAGAAAGGCTACGCTTGCGCTTTCTTCTCCGCTTATGCCCGGGATGAACGGGCTAGTTGTGGTGGCAAGAGTCTTGTGGATGGGGCGTGTTTCTCTGCCGAAGAACGTCAAGTCTTTCTCCACTTTAACAAGATTCGCGTTCACCGCGTCTTCGACTATTTTCTCGTTTAAGCCGCCCAGTTTTCTCTGGTCGTACTTATCTTGAATATCTCCGAGGGCGCCAACCAACGCTATAGGCGCCAAATCAACGTTCTCTGCGCTTACCGCTTTGGCCACGAAATAGGTTACTCCAGAACCGCTCACATCAGTGGCGCCGTCTATGCCGTGCAAATGCGGATTCACATGCACGAAATTTTCGTTCTCCGCGTTTCCAGTGATTTGATGGTGATCTAAGATTAACACTTTGAAATTTGGGACTTTTTCGTTTAGCAGATCGAGGTAGCCGCTGCCAAAGTCTGTTAGAATCACCAGTTGCGGTTTGTCCGAGATTATTTCGCCTATGATTTTCTCGTCGATCCACTGTGTCACCCTTATTCGAAATCGCGCGTCAAGTCTGAACAAGGCTTTTCCGATTATGCCAGCAGCTGCCACACCATCCGCGTCCAAGTGCGAGAAAACATGGATGAAGCCGTCTTTCTCAACGGTTTCCAGAATTGTCTTGGCGGCTTGCGCTGCTGACGCTAAAAAGTCTTCAATGGGCGTTTCCTCTGCGGACATGGCGATCACTCTTGCCTAAAGGTGGCTTCAAGATTTAAAGCTGGCGTTACCAATATCCCTTGCGTGCGTGCTTGGTTCAGAATTGCGCGCTAAAGATAAAGATAAATATCGGTTCAAGTTCCATTTATTTGGTCAGGATGCAAATGTTTAAGAAGCCTGGCGTCCTGGTTTGTTCAAGCGCATTTCTATTGGTGTTAGGCACCTATCTCGCTACAATGGAAGTACCCGTTCGGATAACTTATGACCCCGCTGCCGCCGAACAGTATGATCTTATGCGTGCCTACCTACCTTTCGGCTTTGCCCTCTGGATTTTAGCTCTTCTGTTTCTCATTTATGGAATCGCCTTAGGAATGCGGAAGCCCTTAGCGATTACCCAATTTAGAAAACCATTCTGTATGATTAGCTTAATCGTTGCAGTAACGCTGGGGTTTTTGGCTTTTGCTTCAACTTTCTTACCATGGGTAATTGCTGAAAGGACTGAACCGTTTATAGAAACTCGTGAAGGTACATTTAATGTCGGGCAGCATCATGCGCTGACGGGGGTCAGCCTCATGACTGGCACTAACAATATGGTGGGCGATGTAGTATCCCTTGCGTTTGTAGGAGCAATAATGGGCATTTTACACATTCCTCTCCTCACTCTTCTTGAGAGGGAAAAAACAGGTGCCATGAGCTCATTTCTGTTCTTGTTGAGCGGTATATGCATTATCGGCTCAGTAGCACTAGTATATGCACACCGAATCTGGTGGATCGATTTGCGCGTTGATGGAGCATTAGGGTTTTCGGTGATGTTTGAAAGCCCGGGAGTAGGCTTCCTAATCGCCACCTCATGCGCGATTGGGCTAATCGCTTCGGGGCTAATTACAATCATAAAGTTAGCTCGACAGCACATGCGTGGTGTAGGCTAATTATGCGAATGTGCCCTTCAACTCCTTTGAGCGCGCGCTCTGAGTTTTTGCAAAATCGCTTAAAAAGCAGCGTCAAGACACCGATGCTATTTTTGCTTCGTACTTCCAGTTCCGCGGCAAAACGCCCTCGCGCTTGTAATATCTGGAAAGTTTGTGGATTCTTGCCTCGGTAATCTGCATGGAGCGTTTGTTGTGTAAGTCTTTCTTGTTCTTCTCCATGTGAACCGCAAGGCTCTGCGCCTTCTTGATTAGGTTGGCAAGGTCTTCAGGCATTGATGGCGCCAAGTTTGCAGCGCGGAGGGTGTCGCTTATGCTTTTGCCGGTTAGCGGTTTCACTAAGGGAATCGCGTACTGATCACGGAGGATAGTGCCTATGCTGCTGAGTGAATGCCCTTCTTTGGCGAGTTTGATGATGAAGGCTTCAACTTCTTCTGGCTGGTACTTGCACCAGCTTGGTGGGCGTCTGCTTACGGGTCTTATTGAGTGGGATTTTCCTTTTTCCTGTTTTGGCATCCTTTGTCACTTAAGCATTAAAACCCACAGTACACGAATATTTAAAAATGCTGGTGCCATTCGCACTTGGCGGATACTTGCTTTGCATGTTAGAAATTGTAATGGTTATGCTCAGAGAAGACTATAGCCCCCTTTTAAATACTTTAAATAGCGTTGAAAGTGCCAGTGGGGATAGACCCTCTATAGGTTTCTGCATAGAACTGCTATTAGGCTCCAAATATGAAGGGTTTGTACTGTTGTGCTCGGAAAAGACTATACCCCCTTATATAAAGAAACTATAAATAGACTAGTAGCGTTGGTTCTGCAACTCTGCTGTTTTGGAGGAAGTTTAGTTAGGGAAGCTTGAGGTGGTTGAACTCTGTTTCTTATACCACTCAGCGAACTTGCGGACAGCGCTTGCACGGTGCAAAAAACGTTTTTCTTTTCGATTGCCATTTCGGCAAAAAGATAATATGTGTCTTTTTGTTATTTATTCTCGCTGCCTTCTTTCCGTACATATTAAATGTTTTGTTGGTTTTGATGAAACCTAAAATCATAGTTTGAGGTAGTTTTGCATCATTTTTCTGTGGTAATAAGGAAAAGTCTTTTCCGATTGGAAAGTTTAATAATAATATTGAGAGGGTTAATCTTGACTGAAAATCCTTCAACTTATGAAAAAGGTTTGGCTTTAGAACTAAAGTTGATGGAACTGTTTAGAAAGATGAATTATGATGTGATTCATAATACGAAAAAAGTTGGCAGGTCTGGTGCAGAGCATCAAATAGACTTACTAGCCGAATATCGATGTCCTCTTCACACTTCTACATTAGTTATTGAAGCAAAATCGTATGATTCGCCTATAGACAAAGACAGAATTATGAAGCTTATTCAAATAGTAGATGACATAGGTGCAGATCGTGGCATCATCGTAACTACCAGCTATTTTACTCCTGGGGCCATTAAGACTTCGGAGGGGCGTAATGTCGAGTTATGGGATAGAGAACAACTTGTTAAATTTCTGGGAGAAATTGAAATTGTGGCTGCTGAGAAGGGTTTACCAAAAGAGGTATCTGTTAAAGAACGTGTAGTTAAGCCTGTCTTAACCGTGCAAGATGCAGAGAAGATAGAGGCAAATGTCTTGGAACAACGGGCGAAAGGAGGTTTTCTAGGCGTAGGAAAAATTATCGAGCGTCTTTATTCGATAACTCTGCAATATTTTCCATATTATGAGGCGGAAATCCAAACGGTGGTAAACGAAGTTGAAAAAACTGGTTTGCTGAGCAAAAGGATTGTTCAGAAACTTGTCACTGCCCAGATAAGCATTGACGCTTCAGATGGCGACATAGTAGAAGTAAACGAAAGAGGTGTGTCATCTCCTTATCCTTTTCTGAAACTTCTCAATGAAGATGAAATTAAGGTTTTTAGGATGATGCAAGAAGGGGCATGGTATAATATGCACAGTATTGTCGGGGCAGGCTTTTCTGAAGGAAAAGCTAGAAAAATTTTGAACGGACTTGTTAATGCAGGTGCGGTTGCCTCTCGTAGAGGCTACAGAGGTGTAATGGAGTACCGACCTAAGGTATCATTTCCACGAGACCCCCGTTTTTTATGTTCAATTTCCAATGTTCTAAAACTACAAGAGGTTCCCAGAACCGATGCAAAATTCGTACCACCAAGAATAGAGGCAAGTGATATAATAAAACGGATAGAATTTTATTGGAATGCTAAAGTAAACAACATGTCAGTATTATACTACCCGTATTATGTGTGTTACTTGAAAACCGAAGATGGCTCCCAACGAACAGATATGATTGACGCTGTCCGAGGAATTCAAATAGAGCTTTAGAACGTAATCAAAATATGGATGTTTATCTTGGATTGCGCCTCTTCCTGTTTCTCATTTTGCCGAGAGCCCTTGCTAGACGAAGGGGCTTAACTTTTCAACTATCGTAATTTCTTGTACCATTCGGCGAATTTGTGAACAGCTTTTGCTCGGTGCGAAAAGCCATTCTTCTCTTCGACGGTCATTTCGGCAAACGTCTTTGCGCTTCCAGCGGGTTGAAAGATTGGGTCAAAGCCAAAACCTGCTTTGCCGTTTCCTCTTCGCTCTTCGTTTGTTATTTTTCCAGCGGCTTCGCCCTCAAAGCGCACAGGTGCCCCGTGCCCATCGTAGTATGCTATTACCGACTGGAATGTGGCTTTCCTGTCTTCCACGTTTTTCATCAGCTTTAGTAATCCTGCGTTGCCTATTGTTTTGTACGTGTAGGCGGCGTATGGTCCTGGAAAACCGCGCAGCGCGTCTACGAATAGTCCTGCATCTTCCACTATTACGGGCAAATGGCATCGCATGAACGCGTCTATGGCACTTGTTTGCGCTATCTCGCTGAGGCTGTCGCTTTGGATTTCAGCGGCTTTGACTCTGAGCATACCCACAGCTATCTCACGGCGCGACAGTATGTTTCGGGCTTCGTTGAACTTGTTAACGTTATTAGTGGCAAAAAAGATGACTTTGCCCTTCAACTTGAACTCCATGCTACGCTTCCTCTCTTCTCTCTGCGACATACCGACCACGCCTTTCTATCTCCCTAATTTTCCCTAAAACCTTTCCCGTCTCTTCCGCGCCCAAAACCGCCGAGTAACCCTTCATCACACTTTCGAAGCATTCTTCCACAAACTGGTAATGCGTACTCTGCAAAGCGCGTTTCATCAAGTGCAAATCCACTCCTCTGGCTTCCAACTCCATCGTTTTCTCGCCCAACCCAAAATCAACAAAAAAAATCTTGCCCTCAGAGCTCAAAATCATGTTCGACGTTGTCAAATCGCCATGAATCACTCCGTGCATGTGAAGCTTTCCTATCAACTCGCCGATTCTAACGCACACTTCTTCTCTTTCCTTTTCCGAAAGGTTGCCCAGCAACTGCTTTATCTGTTTTCCTTCTATAAACTCCATTATTATCACAGCATTCTTTACGTCTACAAGAAAAATCGTCGGCGTTGGCACCCCAGCTTTTTTTGCTTCATGCATCAGCTGCGGCTCATGCACTGTTCTGTAACTTCGAATTTTCACGTCTAGCTCCACAGGACGGTATTTTTTTGGAAACCGCGCCTTAATGACTACTCTTCTGCCATGCCAATCTGCGAGAAAGAGGCTTGCTTCCGCCCCCTTCTTCAGCAGCGTCCGCGAAGCTACTTCACCCATGAAACATCCACCTTTTCTAGACGCCACCTTAACTTAACAAAACTCTCTTCGATAGGTGTGACTGCGCCATGCGTGTAGGCTAATACTCCAGTCCAAGCAATCATGGCGCCGTTATCCGTTGCAAACTCGCGCGGCACCACACTAAACCGCGCATCATGCTCTTCCGCTATTGCCTTAAGCATTGCCTGCAACCGCTTGTTAGCCGCTACGCCACCAGTCAGCAGAACCTCCTCCTTCTCAGTGTGCGCCAACGCTCGTTCAGTAACTTCAGCAACCATCGAAAACGCGTTTTCCTGAAGACTATAACACAAATCTTCGAGTTTGCATCTTCCTTTGTGGAGCAAGCTAGTGGCGGCTGTGAGTAAGCCGCTCAGAGAAACGTCCATGCCCTTCACCGTGTACGGCAGAGAAATCAGCCTCTCGCCATTAGCGGCTAACTGTTCCAACGCGGCTCCCAGCGGCATGCCCTTCTGATGTCGGAGACCCGCTTCCCTCGCAAACACGTCTAAGCAGTTTCCGAGGGCAATGTCCAGAGTCTCGCCGAAAACTCTGTAACGTCCAGAATCGAAAGCTGAGACATTGGTGTTGCCGCCAGAAACGTAAAGCGTCACCGGATCTCGCGCGCCAGTTTTGAGCTTCCCGATTTCAATGTGGGCTACTGAATGGTTCACTCCCACAAGAGGAACATCAAGGTACGAAGCCAACGCTCGGGCTACAGTTGCTCCCGTGCGAAGGCATGGTCCTAAACCTGGACCTTGAGAAAAAGCTATTATGCTTAAGTCTCTGGGCTTTATTCCTGCTTCTGCGAGGGCTTCGTCTAGAACTTTGTCTGCTACCTCCGCGTGGTGTCTTGCGGCTTCTCTGGGATGTATCCCGCCCTCTTCGGGTATGTAAGCATTCGATACGTTGGCAAGTATTTCGCCGTGAAGAGTTGATATTCCAACGCCGAAGTCATCAGCCGTGGATTCCACGCCTAAACAGTACGCTTCAGCTGGTCTTTTCATTTCTGCGCATTCCTTCATGCTATTCTTCCATTTTTGGCATACATATTTTTATTTGGAACCACGCATATATTTAATGTGATACTTGGAACTGATCAACAATGCCGAAACGTAATGATCTTGAACAGAAAGCCCTCCATTTCGTGGTGAATACTGGTTATACAGGTGTACTTCAATCGGAGTTATGGCGAGAATTAGGCGCAAGCAGCAGAGAAGGCTCAAGAGTGTCCATAAAACTGGAAGAAAAAGGGCTTATCCGCAGAGAAAAAGAACTGCAAGGCGGAAGATGGACCTACCGCCTTTTCCCCAAAAGACTTCCAGCATCAATAGAATCCATCGTTGACTGCCCATGCTTGCTATGCCAAGACAACGCGAGATGCGACCCAACAACAACGATTTCGCCGAAAAGCTGCGCGAAACTCACTGAATGGATTCTTTCTTTAGATAAAAGTGAGCCAGCCGCATTAGGTGACGGTGATTTTGCCCAAGGCTTGGATCCAAGATAGAAAGCGGGATTATTACTACAAAAAAGCTAAGGCGGAACAATACCGCTCACGAGCGACTTATAAGCTATCTCAAGCCGCAGCAAAGTACCATTTCGTACAGCGAGGCGATGTCGTAGTTGACTTGGGTGCGGCGCCTGGCGGCTGGATTCAAGCTGCCAGAAAAATTGTTGGAAACAGAGGCTTCGTTCTGGGCGTGGATATGAAGACCATTGCGCCTTTTCCTCAAGAATACGTGAGAACAATCGTGGGCGACATAACTGAGCCTGAAACACTGCAGCAAATCCTTGATTTTCTGCCTAGAAAAGCGGATGTTGTGATTTCAGACGTGTCGCCAAATATTTCTGGAATATGGGAAGTTGACCATGCACGCCAAATAGACTTGGCAAATCAGGCATTGAAACTTGCTTTGGAAATCTTGCGCCCTTCAGGAAGCTTCTTTGTTAAAGTGTTTGAAGGCGACATGCTTAACGACTTCATCAAGACCGTTGAGAAACACTTCAAAACCGTTAAGGTCATAAAGCCGAAGGCAAGCCGCGCCAAAAGCTCCGAGCTGTTCATTTTGGCAATGAACCTGAAATCTCCTGATCACATAAGATAGCAAAGCTAATTTCCTAATGCTGCTCATATAAAAACAGGTGAAAAATTTGCGGATTGTTTCGGCAGATTCTTCAGCAGCTATACTGGACGCGAAATTTGCTCCGTTGCAGATTGTTGCTTCTGCCTCGGTGCTGGTTAATCCTCCATACAGAGAGCCGCACACGCGGTTGGCTGAGCCGATTTTCAGAGAAGTGGACAATGGGTACGAAGTTATAGTGCATGAGGCTGAGCTTTGCAGGGATTTGCTTGAGAAAGTAAAAGCTGATGTTGTGCACCTAGACGTGTCTTTGGGCGCCATTTCTCTTGAAGAGTTATCTCCGGTTGAGCTTTCAAACATGAAAATTTCCAACAGAGCGAAGCAGCATCTTTTGAAAATCTTGCCCAAATTGAGAAAGATCGCAGGAGAAATCAGCAGAAAGCACGGCTTGGAAGTTTTAGCTATAGGAAAAGAAAGTGTTCCCGTACGGATTGCCGAGCTGACAGCTGGCGCCCACGCTGTAACGTATGCCTGCGCGAAAGTCACCGAGGACAAAGCGCCTATTTTGTTAGGTTTGCCGTCCAAGTGCCAGCACAGAATAGCTGGAAGCCAAGTCTATCTTTACTCGCTTATGGCTGCGGAACACGATATTCGCGGATATGCTGAATGCAAGCAAGAAATTCTCAACAAGGTTAATATTGTGGAAACGTTAAACCCGTGTGCAAGAGGATTTCGCGCTTTAAAAATAACACCTAAAACTTGAGAAAAAGGAGTTTGTTGCCTGTTGAGTTTAGCTTTTTGGCGAAATGCTTCGCCGAGACGCAAAAGAGTCCTGTCCACAATTGTAGTTTTCATAGTTGCTATTATGATTACGGTAATTGGGAGCTTAATGCCAATGGATCCTCAACAAGCAAAAGACATTAGTAACAACCTAAATCAAACAATCAACACAATGAAACAGGACGACACGTTATTACCGTATATTTTGGGGAATAACTTCATGATTTGCCTCTTGATGTTTATTCCCGTCATCGGACCGCTTCTTGGTTTTTACATACTATTTAACACTGGTACAGTAATAGGCGCCATCTCCGCCGCTGAAGGCATTCCAGCCATAGTAGCATTAGCCGTGACGTTTATCCCTATAGGGCTAATAGAATTCACAGCATACTCTGCTGCCATGACTGAAAGTATCTGGCTGTTTCGACGCATCCTGCAAGGTCGAGGATTACGTGAACTTAAGAATGCTAGTCTTTTTGTCTCTATTTGTGCAATTTTGCTTCTTTTGGGCGCCATCATAGAAACGGCGTTAATATCTATTGGCGCCTGAACCAAACAAGAACAAGGCTATTTAGAGACCAGTCTTTTTTCCTTTGTCGCCGATTCGCGTTATCTCCAGGCTCACATCCAGTGCTCGAACGCTGTGAGTGAGTTCTCCCAAGCTTATAATGTCGACTTGTGTAGCGGCGTATCCCAGAAGATTTTCCGCTGTAATCTCGCCGCTTGCTTCCAACAGGATTTTCCCAAAAAACCCCGCCTTTTTGAATGATTTGACTGCCTCTTTGATTTGCTTTGGAGAGAAATTGTCAAGCATAATTATGTCTGCTCCTGCTTCCGCGGCTTTTAAAGCATCTGCAACGCTTGAGACTTCTACCTCGATTTTTTTACTAAATGAAACATTTTGTTTTGCTCTTTTCACTGCGTTTTCGACGTTTCCAGCCAATGCAACGTGGTTGTCCTTTATCAGGATCATGTCGTCCAAGTGTAATCTATGAGGGTCGCCGCCGCCTACAAGCACGGCTTTCTTATCAAAGTAGAGCAGTCCCGGCGCTGTTTTGCGCGTTGCCGCAATCTTCGTTGTTGAGCCGGCTTTTTTCAGTTCGTCAGTTAACTTTCTTGTTGTTGTTGCTATGCCACTCATGCGCGAGAGAAGATTCAGCATTGTTCGCTCAGCTGAGAGAATAGTTCTTGCGTCTCCAGAAATCTTCATGATGACCTGCCTGTTCTTGATTTTTTCTCCGTCCGCAACTTCGGTTTTAACAATGAGTCCGAGACTTTCCGCAAGGGTCACAGCCTCTTCTATTCCAGCCGCTATTCCCGCCTTTTTAGCTATCACTGCAGCCTCAGCTGTCAAGCCTGAAGGAACAACCGCCGCGGTCGTTACGTCGCCCTGTCCGATGTCTTCAGCGAGTATCTGTTTGAGTTTTTCTTCCAAAACCTTACGCGGCATAAACATGGCTTTTATTCTTCGTGTTTAAGCTTAAAATACTTGCTTTTGTCGTTACCAATTAGGGATAACTAAAATAAATCGACATGCTCACTTGTGAAGTATGAGACTCCTGCTCAGTTGTTCCGAACTCGGTTTAGGGCATGTATCCCGAGTTATACCGCTGGGAAAGAGACTGGAGAAAAACGGGCATGAACTGTTCTTTTTCTCTGGAGGCAAAGCTTATCAACTACTAAAAAAAGAATTCAAGAACGTTTACTCGTGCACACCCGTGGCGTGGTATGAAAACGCTCATGGAATAGTCACTTCAGCGTCGCTCATGAATATTTTGTTTCCGCTTCCTTTTTTTAACTATGAAAAAGGTACATTTGAGATGAAGAATTCGAATGCGATGGAAACTGTGCATCGCTATTATGATCTTAGGCGGCACATCCGAAAAATTAGACCACACTTGATCGTTTCCGATGGTGACATGCACGCGCTACGACTCGCGCACAGATGGAAAATTCCCTCGGTCTACATAACAAACCTCATCAGACCAAGTTACGGCTTTTCTCCCGTGCTCAACCCAGGGGAGCGATTCACCGAACGCTACGTGAAACAGTGTTCAAAAATAATTATACCTGACAATGCGCCACCATACACGGTCTGCGAGTATAACCTAGACGATTTGGACAGAATGGGAATCAGGGAAAAAATCGAATTTGGGGGCAGTTTCGTCGACACCACGCTTGTGAAGGGCTCAGAAGAGCACATTTTCGCTCCGATAAGCGGGCCTTTCGGAACGAGAGTGAAGCTGATGCAGATGATAATTCCAGTGTTGAAAGGACTTGAAACGAAGAGCATAGTAAGCTTGGGGTTGCTTGGCGAGAAAAATACCGCAAAGATTGGAAACTGCGAGATACACACGTGGCTGTCCTCGCAAGAGCGCCAAGAATGTATGCGGAACGCGCGGCTGATAGTTTTCAGCGGCGGGCACATAACGTGCTTCGAAACCATAAAATACGCGAAACCAAGCATTTGTGTTCCAACGCAGCCTGAGCAGTTGGGAAATGCTGCAAAGCTCCAGAAGCTAGGTTGCTCAATACTTGTCAAAAGTAGCGCAGGATTGAGGTTGGCTGTTCAAAGAATCGAAGAGAAGAAGCAATTCTTCAAAAGCAATGTTGAGAAGTTAAACAGGTTTTCTAATAACTTTAAAGGTTTGGATAGGGCAGTTGAAATCATCGAAAACATTGTAAAATAAACCCGTGTGAATTTATTTTTCGCTGAGGAGTTTGCGCTTAACTTCGCCTTGCGGTGTTTCTTCCTCAAAAATTATGGCGTTAAACTTGTAGATTTTGGCGCCTTTCGTCAGCCAACTGTCTGGAGGAAGCCCTGCTTTGATGCAGCATTGGCATAGAAATTCTTCCTCGCACCATCCCCATTCCACTGGCACCTGAGGCAAAAGCAACCCTTTGAACATGCCTTTCTCAACTATTAAACCATCTTCGCCAACTTTAATTTTAGCCACGTATTCCTCTGGTTTTTTCACTTCTACCGCTTCGGGCGGCGTGAGCACGCTTACTTCAAAAACTACCTCGTCAAGCTCGCTTAAAGAGAGCGGATAGAACCGTGGGTCTTGCGTTGCCGAGTTTATTGCCGAATCGATGACTGCTTCCACGAGAGGATCCGTTGGATAAGGATACCCTATGCAGCCTCGAAGTTCTTTCTCTCCGTTCTTCACTTTGTTTATGGTGACGAAAACTCCGCATCGCTCGTAAAGCTTTTTCGGGGTGTTTTCTGGAGCTTTAACGTACTTTCCTGTTTCCAAGTATTCTTTTACTGCGCTTCGCGCGAGTTCTATTAGGAATTTTCCTTCTTTTAGGCTCAGTTGGAACGGCAAACCATGCTTCCTCCATGGCGCAGCCACAGCATTATTCCTAGATACCACTATGTGATTTCGGTTTAAAAACTGGTGAGTTTAAAATTTTATTGATTCTTCGGCTATTCCTTCCTTGGTTATTATCAGGAAGTCTATGCCATCACCGCTCATTATGTCTCTGCTTATCGCTGATTTTATCGCTCTGGTTACCAGCTCTTTGGCGTCTTTGAGTTTCATTTCTTCTTTGTAGCCTTCTTCCAAAACGCCCACGGCGATTTCTGTTCCAGAACCCACCACAGCGTACTTGTCGGGTATCACTGAACCCAGAACGTCCAGCACGTAAAGCGATGGGCCTTCTTCGTCTAAACCAGCCACAATTGTCTGCGTAATCAGCGGCGCGTATCGGCGGTTGAAGAGAATGACTGCCATAAGTTTAGCTGCGGACTTCACTGAAATGCGCCTGCCAACATCCATGCTGAACAGGTTCGCTTGTGCTTCCACTTCCCTGACGAGGATTTGCATGTCTGAAACGAGTCCCGCGCACGCTGCACCTATCTGCTCTGTTAATTTGAAAACTTTCTTGCCGCCTTTGCTAACGATAAGGTAGCCATAGGCTACGCGTTTTTCAGAAGCCAAAATAACGCCGTCTCGGCACACGACTCCGATGGTTGTAGCACCAGGAACCCACATGTACCCAGGTTGTTGTGGTTGCGATTGGTATCCTTCCATGTTTTCACCTTTGCCGTTGATATACACAATGGGAACCTATTAAGGTTACTTATGACCTTCTAAAGCTTCTGGTGATGGAAAATGAGCGATGCTAAACCAGTTAGATGCCAAAAGTGCGGAAAACCCTTGGGTTATGTAACCGTGCTTGCGAAAGGTTTGCTACACTTACAGCAACCACTTCAGAACGTGAAAGTAGTTGCTATCTGCATGGAATGTTTCCAGAAGAAAAAGTAGCCTAACTTTCTAAACGGCATAGACCCGCAAAGTTTTTACGTTTACTCAGCTTCTCCATAATTCAGGGGTTGTGAAGAATGATAGGCGTTTATGCCAAAAACATAGGTGGCGTATGGTTTGGAGTTGCCTGCGACGAGCAACGCGTTTTCGGCACATCCTTTGCTACTAGCGAGCAGGGAGCTCTAACGAGTCTGCTGGATTGCATACCCTTTGATGTTCCTTTTCAAGCTTTCTCAACGCCGTCAGCATTCGCCGAGAACGTTCTCACATCAGTGAAAAACGTTTACGATGGAAAAGACGCTTCGCAAGGTTTTCCTTTAGCCACAGAGCATTTGCCCGCTTACACAAGGAGAGTGCTTGAAGTAACATCCTTGATTCCAGTGGGCTATGTGGCTTCTTATGGTTCAGTTGCTAAAGCGGCTGGAGGTAGTCCAAGAGCTGTTGGGAACGTTATGGCTGCGAATCCCTTCGCGCCTGTTGTTCCCTGCCACAGGGTTGTCAGTTCAGACTTCACCTTGGGAGGCTACGGAGGAGGCTTAGACGTGAAACTTGACTTGTTGGTTCGCGAAAAACGAGGATACACATCTCCGCGAGAAATTCCAGTGGGCGGCAAAAAACTGCAGGTTTTCCCTGTTGAGTTCGTGTTAAGGAAACTCGGTAAAGTTTAGTGATGCATGCTCTTGTGCTGGGGCATTTGTGCTCTGTGGTGACTATAGCCCCTCTATATATAGGTTGGACTTCTGTGGAGAATTGGTGCTTGACTGAGCCTAGAATCGTAAATGATAAAAGTGAGATGTAATCAACCTCAAAGGTGCGGGGAATAGTTCATGACTAGTCGCGGTCTCTACGTTGGAAGGTTTCAGCCTTTTCATTTAGGTCACCTCAACGCTATTAAAGATGTGTTGAAGGAAGTTGAGGAGCTCGTAATCGTAATTGGCAGCGCGCAGTACAGCCACAACTCCAACAATCCTTTCACGGCTGGTGAAAGGCTGGTCATGATACGCCGAGCTTTGAAAGAAGCAGAAATAGATTCTTCTCGAGTTTGGGTTGTTCCCGTGCCCGATGTGCACTTGCATATGCTGTGGGTCGCTGCCTTGGAAGGTTACACGCCCCGCTTCAATGTTGTTTATTCTAATGAACCGTTGACGCGCAGGCTCTTTATGGAAGCAGGATACAAAGTCAAGAGCATACGGTTCTTCCAAAGAAAACTCTATTCATCAACCGTTGTCAGGGAGAGAATGCTGAAAGACGAGAGTTGGACAAAGCTTGTTCCCAAAAGTGTTGCTGATTTCATAACTGAAATAGATGGCGTTAACAGGCTTCGCGACTTGGCTAAAACCGACAAAATCTAACTACACTATGCGCTAGAAGCCAGCGCTTATCGGATTGCGCGGTTTCATTATTTCCCTAAGAAGCACAGTTGCGTAGGAACCCCGCAATAGCATGAACTCCAACTCGGCTTGCCGCTCTTTCAGATTATCCGCACTGGCCAAAATGCCACCAAGCTTAAAGTTCTTAATTGGTACCGTAACCGTTCGCAACTCGCCTCTTCCACTTATCTCAGGTATTGCGTCAATTCTGAAATTCTCTGTTTTGACGTCTTCCGCCTCAAGAATCTGTTTCTCTATTTGCCCCATAGCGCCTTGGGAAAGTCGTTGTTTAATTCCAACAAGAGGCATTGCAATTCGCATTCTTCCCGCTTTTATTGATTCATTGGCTTCAGCAAGAGCATCCGCGCCAGCTATTTTGCCCGTTTTAATCATTGGCAGTCCTGAACGTTCCACGTTCACCACGTAGTCTCCAACTTCAGCAGTATTAAGCGAGAAGCCACTCCTAATTCTTTCACTTAGAAAACGGTTAAACAAATACGACTGGTACGCTTGGACAAAAAGCTCTTGGAGTCTAATGGGTAATCGTTTAAAGGCGCCAACTAAATCTTCTGGTTTCTCAGCCAAATGGCTAAGCATTAGCCGTTCATAACGGAGCTGCTTCGGAAAGTTTTGTAGCGCTTGCTTGAAATCTTGCTTTGATTGAAGTTCTCTGCGTGCTTGTCTAGACGAAGGATGTTCATGAGCGCTTGCCTTAGCCAGAAAGAGCATCACTGCTTCTTCAAAGTCTCCGCTAATGATGGCTTTTCCCACCAAATGCGTTATTGGGCGAGTTGTTCCGAAGCGTTGATGCCCAAAAAAGTTCGAAACACCACCAACAGCTTCAAGTTCATGGATTGTTGCTGCTATTCGCTTCCTAATTGTTGGCTCTGCAAGGTTAATCGCTTTAATTCTTATGTCAAAGTTGTTTCCTAACAAGTAATATGGTGATAGTTTGTCACGGAAATACCCTACTGGGCGAACTTCAATGTCTTTAACATTGATTTTTGAGGCATCTTCCATCGAACTATGTTCAATTGTGATGTGTTGCGCGGTAACGGCTTTGGCGTCTTTTATGCCTGCGATGCTGATTTGCTTTTGGCTTATGCCTAGTTGTTTCGCGATGTTTTTTATGGCTATGAACGTGTCCCAGTTCCGCTTAACCAAAACACACAACAAATAATGTTGCCTAGAGAGCGAAGCCCCTAAGACTTGGCTTTCCGCAGCCTTTTCGATTTTGGCTCGGGAACCGTCAACAAGAACTTCTTCAACAACAAAGTCATCAACAGACTGCCGAATAACTCCGCCAATACCCATGGTTTCAGTAGCATAAACGTCGATGCCGAGTAACTTATCAATTCTCGGAACAGCCAAGGTTCAATGCGCCTTTTTCTTATAATAACTTGAGCTTGCCAGTTAACCTATCCACTTTGTCTGCTGGAGCTGGCCCGATTCCCAAACAAGTCACGGTGTCTGGAGGAATCTCGGTCAAGCCTCTGTCAACAACCAACGCGGTGGGCAAAGCCAACTCTTTAGCCTGCCTTTCAAGTTCTAACAGTTCTTTTTCACTTTTCACTTTGACCGCTATTTTGCGCTGCCCCTCGAAGAGCCACGCTTCCCACCAGCCTCTGTGTCGTTTACGGGCTTCTTCCGCCGCGGAAACCGCTGCATGTCCCGCCTGAGCGGCTATCTTTCCTTTGCTAAGCTTCAAATCGGAGCGAAAGACAATAACTTGTTTGTATTGAAACTCTTCCATGCTAACTTCCCGCCTTCTAACAGGTTGTTCCTCTGAGATTTTAAGGGTTTGCAAACAAGTAAAGCATAAGGAAATAAGCCAAAGCAGCAAACACGCTAGGCTTCTTCATGACCTTAAGAAGGGTTTGTCCCTGAAAATCTATTTCTTCCACATCCTCCAGCGTTCTGTTCAACCCTATTCTCGCGCAGAACCGCAACGCCTTATCCACCCTCTCGTCAGAAAGAGCATCAAGCGCCCTTCTCATTCTAAGCATGACGTTAAAGTCAAAACCCAGCGTGTCTCCGCAGCGTTTCTGGTACAACTGCAAACAATTCGAAGACACATCATTTCTCCTTATGGCTTCGTTGGCAACTTGCGCCGCGATTCTAGCGCATGTCAACCCGAAAACCACGCCGCCTCCCGTGGTGGGTTTCACCTGAGACGCTACATCGCCAACGGCTATAAACCCGTTCGAATAAGCCTTCGCGATTGGTCCGCCTAGAGAAATTGGATGAAACGCGATTCGCGTGATTCTCGCCGAGCCAAGCTGCTTCGAAGCCACTGGATGCTTGAGCATAAGCCTCTGCAGAAACTCCTTTGGGTTTCCTGTTTTTGTTGCCAGTCCAACCTTGGCGGTTCCGTCAAGCTTCGGCATAAGCCACGCGTAAAAGCCAGGCGCATAATTTTTTCCCAAGAAAACTTCAACCGCATCCAACTCCACGTTTTTAACGTTTTCAACTTCCGCTTCCACAGCGTAAACAAGCCTGTCGCGATTAAGCGTCGATAAGCCTGTTTGCCTCAGGAGCCTTGATGAGATTCCTTCAGCGTCAACAACGATTTTAGCCGAAACCTTCTCTTCGCCCGCATCCTTTCGCTCTACGGTTGCGCCTTCCACAAATCCATTATCGATTAGTAGCGAGCGAACCCGCGAGCTTAAACAATAGCGCGCACCAGCGGCTTCTGCCTTCTCCGCCAAGTGCCTGTCAAATAATGTCCGATTAACGGCGCAGGTTACTGGACGGGCAAGACGAACTGAGAGTTTAGTGCCCATTGGTGAATAGAAGTTTGCCATAGAAAACGTGTTTTCAACGATTTTTCTAGGAAGCGGGTACAACCCCAAGTTTCTCAAGCTTCGGATGCTCAGGTGCCCAGCGCAGTGCGATGGACTGCCAATCGCAGAGTGCTCCTCAAAAACCGTAACCTTAGCGCCCAGTCTTGCGAGGTTCAAAGCTGCGAAGGAACCTACAGGTCCGCCGCCGACAACTATGGCGTCTGACATGAGCTTCATCAGGTTACACGCTGAATGCCATAATTATTAGCCTATTGAATGAGCTCGATGCGGCGTTTTCCACGAGCCATGGAACTGGTGCGAATTTTGCCGCTGACCTCCAGCTGCATCAGCAACTCGTTAAAGTCTTTATACCCTAAATCTTCAAACTCCTCTTTCAACGCGTCAAAGAGGTCATCATCAGTCATGTCGCCTTTCTTGTTTAAAATTTCCAGCAAAACAAAATAGGCAGGACGCGTCTTCCAAGTTTTAACTGCTGGCATGGGCTTTGCTCCTTAGGCGACGGGCGTTGCTGGCTTTTGTACTTGTCGAATCTGCTGCACGAAGCTTTTGTACCATTTTTCCACGTCAGGCGTGACGGATGGACCTACTTCTTTAATGGCTTCCTGAAAATTTTTCATGGTAACCTCTCTGGCGTTTACGTCTCTTCTCAGGGCGTGCATGGCGGCTTCTCTACAGAGAGATTCGATGTCTGCTCCTGAATAGTACTTGGTTGTGGTAGCCAACTGGTTTACGTCCACGTCTTTGTTTAATGGCATGTCTTTCGTGTAGAGTTTGAATATCTGAAGCCTGCTCTTCTCATCTGGTTCAGGCACGTAGATTAGCCTATCAAATCTTCCTGGCCTCAGCACCGCCGAATCCACCATGTCGGGCCTGTTTGTGGCGGCAATAACTACTATGTCCTCTATAGTTACGAGCCCGTCCATCTCGGTGAGCAGCTGGCTTATGACCCGTTCTGACACGCCGCTGTCAGAGAAACCTAAACCGCGCCGCGGCGTAAGCGAATCCACCTCATCAAGAAATATCACGGCTGGCGCTGCCATGCGGGCTTTTCTGAAAACTTCTCTTATGGCCTTTTCCGATTCTCCAACCCACTTCGAAAAGACTTCTGGACCCTTAATCGATATGAAGTTAGCTTCGCTTTCAGTTGCCACCGCTCTCGCCAGAAGAGTTTTGCCGCAGCCAGGCGGTCCATAAAGGAGTATGCCTTTCGGCGGTTTTATCCCAAGCCTGCTGAAAATTTCCGGGTTTTTCAGCGGCCACTCGACAGCTTCCTTTAGGTGCTGCTTCACTTCGTCTAGCCCGCCTACGTCATCCCAGTGAACAGTGGACACTTCAATGTACACTTCACGCATGGCAGTAGGCGTAACTTCCTTGTAAGCGTTAACGAAGTCGTCCATCGTCACTTCCATCTTTTCAAGCACGCTTGGCGGTACGCGTTCCTCTTCCAAGTTTATCTGCGGCAAGTATCTGCGAAGGGCTTTCATGGCTGTTTCTCTGCCTAACGCTGCCACGTCAGCGCCCGTGTACCCATGCGTCATATCCGCGAGTTTCTTGAGGCCAGCTTCGCCAACATCTTCAGCAAGGGGCATTCCTCTAGTGTGAATTTGAAGTACCTCGAGTCGTCCTTTCTTGTCCGGAACACCTATCTCAATTTCCCTGTCAAACCTGCCAGGCCTCCTAAGCGCTGGGTCAAGAGCGCCTGGCCTGTTGGTGGCGCCTATCACTATCACGTTTCCTCTTCCAGACAAACCGTCCATCAAAGCAAGGAGCTGGGCGACAACACGTCTTTCAACTTCGCCAGTGACTTCCTCACGTTTAGGCGCTATCGCATCCAGTTCGTCAATAAATATTATGCTCGGAGAGTTCTGCTGGGCTTGCTGAAAAATCTCGCGTAATCGCGCTTCGGATTCGCCGTAGAATTTACTCATGATTTCAGGGCCATTTATTGAGTAGAAGTTGGCTTCTGACTCGTTCGCCACTGCTCTGGCTAGGAGCGTTTTGCCGCATCCGGGTGGACCGTGAAGCAATACGCCTTTCGGCGGTTCTATTCCGAGTCTTTGGAAAAGTTCAGGATGCCTCAGGGGGAGTTCAACCATTTCCCTGACGCGTTGGATTTCCTCGTGCAGTCCGCCGATGTCTTCGTACGTGGTTCTCGGCAAGCCCTTTGATTCAGGTGCTGGCTCGTTTAGAATTATGAGTTTCGTTTCCGCTGTGACTTTCACTATGCCATGCGGACGGGTCTTTGAGACGGTGAAGGGTATGGCGTGTCCCAACATCATAACCAGCGTTGTGTCGCCTTCGACCAGTGTTCTTTCCATAAGGCGGTTCTTAACGAAGTTTGTGAAATCTTCGTCAACATTCAAGCGCATGTCAACTGGCGCAAAGGTTATGCCCAGCGCAGTTTTGACTTTTGCCGGTCTTGCAACTACGTACTCGTTTATGGCTACGCCAGCGTTCTTGCGCGTGAAGCCATCTATGCGTATAAGGTCGCGGTTTTGGTCTTCACTGTAGGCTGGCCAAGCTATGGCTGAAGTGGTGCGCTTGTTGGCTATTTCTATTACGTCGCCTGCGCTTATGCCTAGTTTCTGCATGGCTCGTTGGTCTATGCGGGCGATGCCTCTGCCGACATCGCGTTGTCTCGCATCTCCTACGCGTAATTGAGTTTCACTCAACTAGAATCCTCCTTGCGATTGTTACTTTAAGCGTGTTGAAACAGAGGTTTATTCCTATATAAACTTTAAAGCGTACTCGGAAAGACTATCTGCTTGTTCTCCGCACCATCAGAGTTTGAATTTGGCTTATTCCCTCTGTCTTTTCAAGCTTGTTTTCTAGCTCCTCTAGGAGGCCTGTTTTGTCTTCTGGGAACTTTAGCTGAATTAAAAGAGCTTTTAACCCAAAAGCTACAGGCTCTTCGCCGTATCCCTCGACAGAAGAGAACTCGGGTAAACATTTTTCGATTTTCTTTTTTAAATCGTCAAAATTTTCCGTTATGTCTTCTGGGAATATTTTGTAGGTAATTATAACATTGCCCATTATCCGATTCGCCTCTTATGGTCCTGTGAAACCGCATTTTGGGCATTTGTACGTGCGGCCGAACTTTCTGCACTTTCCGCAGCGTTTTATTTGTATTTCTCCACAGTTGGGACAAAGAAATTTTGTTGCTTCTGTCCCAGGCGGAATGGGTTTGCCGCAGCTCGTGCATGTGATTAAGGATAGTGTTGCTGTTTGTTCAGCCATCGAGGTCATCTCTGTGATGCGCTTTGTAATTGTAAGTCTTCCTTATATCTTCTATGTTTGTTTGGTGGGTTTTGATGTGTGGGTAGTTGGGGAAGCAAATTGGTTACGGTTGGTTATGGAAAGTTGCGGTGTGTGCTTTTCGAGTATGTTCTTGCGCTGTTGTCTGGTGCTCGGAAAAACTATAGCCCCCTTATATAAAGATTAGATTAAGTTATAACCCAACAAACTTTATATAAGGCGACGCCACCGCCGCCGCTTAATTATTTGCCAGCCATGATTTTGTTCATATTTACGTCACTAGCTCGGGTTTTAATTAACACTCTATATTATTCTTATCTGACTCTGGCATAATTTTGTCTGATTTGCTTGACACTGAAGAAATCCTAAAGGCTAATTAGAAGGGGCAAACAGATAAGATTCTTGACGAGGGGTCTTGCACAGATCCTTTTAATAAAGAAGTTGTCAGGGTAATAATATGAAGAGGAAAAAGACGGCAGGTTTAGGTTTGCTGGTTATCTTTGCTTCAGCCGGGATTATTTCCTACATACTTTTGCAGAATGATATGGTTGTAGAAACAAAAAACGCACGTATAGCTGCTTTCAACATTCAGGTTTTCGGAAAAACAAAGAGTCAAAAAGAGGACGTAATGGAAGTGCTTACCAAGATTGTGAGACAGTTCGATATAGTGCTAGTTCAAGAGATAAGAGATATCACTGGAGAAACCGCTCCTTTTTTCCTAGAGAAAATTAATCAGATGGGAGGCCCGAAGTACAGTTACATTGAAAGCGAACGACTTGGTAGAACTTCGAGTAAAGAAGCCTATGCTTATTTTTACAACACCGAGACTGTCCAGTTCATTCCAGATTCTGATTATGTATATAATGACGTTAACGATGTTTTTGAAAGAGAACCCTACATCGCTGGTTTCAAGATTGGTAACTTCGACTTTGTCCTTGTTGGAATCCATACAAAACCTGATGATGCCTACAATGAAATCGGCAATCTAACTTTAGTCGTCTCATCAATTCAAGAAGCAAAACCAAACGAAAAAGACATAATTGTTATGGGAGATTTCAATGCCGATGGAACTTATTTCAATGAGGAGGAAGCCTCAAATCCATTTAAGACTTCAGAATTTTATTGGATAATTACCAATAGCATGGATACAATGACCAAGACAAGCTACACTTATGACAGAATAGTGCTTCTGAACACAACTCTGAACTACGAGTACGTTGCCGACACTGCTCAGGTCTTCCGGTTCGACCAAACTTACGGAATAAGCAATCCAACTCTGGTTAGTGAAATCTCAGATCACTATCCAGTATTCGCTGAGTACGAAACAAGCCTAGAGGACGATGATTAAGCTAAAAAAAGTGTTTTCTCGATACAGCTTCAAACATCAGACGAACTAGCGGAAATTGTGACTGCAATAATAAAAGGAATGTTTTACTTATTTACAGCTAAAACAACTCCCCATAGCAAAGTTCCGATGAAGTAAAAAAGATGGGTTAAATCTTATACTGAATTCAACATTAAGAGCTAATCTACAACTTAACTATATAAAGACTGAATTGCTGAGTGAACTGCAGGTTGAGAGCTTTTCAGCTTTGCCTCTGTATTATGATTGATAATCTTTCTTCACCTGATTGTTAATAGGGGAGCGAATCACTTGTAGAGTTACCCGAACCGTTTTTCGCAAGTTTATTATTGCAGTTTCTTGCCATTACTCTAAAGGGGTTGTTTTGGGAGTAAACCTTCGCGACATCGTTCCAAAAACGGTTGTCAGACTGGAGGATTTAAGCGGAAAATCCATCGCCATAGACGCTTACAACGCCCTATACCAGTTCCTCGCCATTATTCGCCAGCCAGACGGCACGCCCTTGAAAGACAGCACAGGAAAAATCACCAGCCACCTGAGCGGCTTGCTTTACCGAACAAGCAATCTTGTGGAGATGGGTATAAAGCCGATTTACGTTTTTGACGGTGTTCCGCCCGTTCTTAAGGAAGTGGAGATTAAGAGGCGCATGAAAGCGAAAGAAGAAGCAACGGTCATGTACGAGCGAGCCGTGGCTAGAGGTGACACCGTGGCAGCACGTGTGTACGCGCAAGCCACATCCCGCTTGAAGGATTACATGGAGGAAGACAGCAAAAGGCTTCTCGCGCTCATGGGGTTGCCTTGGGTTCAAGCGCCCAGCGAAGGCGAAGCTCAAGCTGCACACTTGACGAAGCGTGGCGACTCGGATTACTGCGCGAGTCAAGACTATGACAGCTTGCTCTTCGGAGCGCCAAAACTAATCAGAAACGTGACTATTTCTGGCAGAAGGAAACTTCCAAGCAAAAACGTTTACGTTGACGTTGTGCCCGAAGTGGTGGAATTAGCTAATGTTCTAAAAGAACGCGGAATAACCTACGAACAGCTAATCGACGTAGCCATACTGATTGGCACGGACTTCAACCCAGACGGCATAAAAGGATTAGGACCCAAAACCGCCTTAAAACTCATAAAAGAGCACGGAACACTCGAAAACACCTTGCCACACTTGAAAAACGCCGAGTTTCCAGCTGAACCTCAACAAATACGAGAGATATTCTTACGCCCGCAAGTGACAGACAATTACAAGCTAGAATGGAAAGAGCCAGACATAGAAGGCGTAGTTGATTTTCTCTGCAGAGAAAAAGACTTCTCAGAAGACCGCGTGAGAAAAACACTGGAAAAAATGCAAGAAGGAACCAAGAAACTCAAAGGAAAAACCACTTTGGAAAAATGGTTTGGGTGAACTAACCCCTTTCTTTATAATCTATGCTGATTTATTCCAGCACGTACCGAATTTGAAATGAGAAACTAAAACCTGTGCCCATACTCGCCTGTTAGCGGCACGAACGCCACTCCGCCGAGGTTTTCCTCCTTGATTTTTCCGTTTGTTCCTTTTGTGACTTTTATGAGGTTCTGGAAAAAGGAAACGCTGCCAACCGGGATTATCATGATGCCGTTGGGCTTCAACTGGTCAATCAGAGGTTTGGGCACATCTGGAGCTGCCGCCGTGACAAGAACGCGCTCATAAGGCGCCTTCTCGGGATACCCTTTAGAACCGTCCGCGTGGATTATTGTAACGCGGTCGCCGTAGCCCGCGTCCATTATGTTTTTCCTTGAGACTTCCGCTAAACCCTGAACAATCTCCACCGTGTACACGTGTCCCCACTCGCTTCGAGGCGCTTCTTTGGGAGTAATTATCTCCGCTATCGTGGCGGAGTGCCAGCCTGAACCCGCCCCGACTTCCAGAACCTTTTGGCCAACTTCCAACTGGAGGGCTTCGTTCATTATTGAAACCATGTGTCGCCTAGCTCAGCGCTTGGCTGAGGCTATGTGGCGCCGAAATTGTTTGACCGAAACCAATTGGAAGCGGCGTGTCCACGGCATTATAAGATTGCATGTCTTTGGGAAGAAATTTTGTGCGGGGCACGGCACGCATGGCCTTGATCACTTTGGGCGAGCGAAGGATACCCTGTCTAATTAGGCTGTCGATGAGTTTTTCCCAGTCCGTCTTCTCCAAATAAAGCACCAAGTAAAATAGTGTAAAAAGACCCTTTTTAACATGATGTATCCTAAAGATGGAATAGAGGGAAGGTTACTTCACGGTGACAGACTTCGCCAGATTCCTCGGAGTGTCTGGGTTTTGTCCCTTCTCAAGAGCCATATAGTACGCCAAAAGCTGCAAAGGTATCACAAAGGGTATCGGCGACAGAACCTCAGGGATGCCTTTTGGAACCTCAACATAATCATCCGACAGCGCTTTTATCTCCTCATCGCCTTCCTCCACAATCGCGATTATTGAGGCGCCTCTAGCTTTCATTTCCATTATGTTCCCGATCAAAGTCTTGTGGGACCCATCCTTGGGGCAAATGAACACTACAGGAAAGCCTGGCTCAATGAGGCTAATTGGGCCATGTTTGCTTTCTCCCGCTGGAAAGGCTATAGATGGAACGTAAGCTATTTCCATGAGTTTGAGTCTGCCTTCGTAGGCTGTGGCTGTGCTTATTCCTCGGCCCAAGAAGAAGAATATCTTGGCATCCCTGTATTTATTGGCGATTTGCTTGACTTTTTCCTCTTGCGTCTCAATTATGGTCTTAACAATGTCTGGCAACTTTTCCAGTCTTTCCGCCAAATAGTCCATTTCATCCTGCGAGACTTTGCCTCTCTTTTTTGATAGTCTAAGCGCCAGTTGTGCCAGCACGGAAAGTTGCGAAGTGAAAGTTTTTGTTGCCGCCACTCCGATTTCGGGACCTGACTGTTGACCTATGTAAACCCTAGAAACGCGCGTCAAAGTTGAGCCGATTGTGTTGGTCAAGCCGAGGATTGTTGCCGCTCGCTGCTGCGAGCACGTGACTGCTGCCAGCGTATCCGCGGTTTCGCCTGACTGACTTACTGCTAGAATTGTGCTGTCGATGTTTACTGATTTGCCGTGCTGTTCTGCGAATTCTGAAGCTATAACCGGATAGGTAGGCAAAAACGCAAGTTTCGAGAACATGTAAGACGCGGCTAAGCAGGCATGGTGGGCTGTTCCACAGGCGACTATGAATACTTCATGGGCACGATCGAGAAACGTTGAAATCAAATCAAGATAATGCTCTTGCAGCCTCAGCGTGTTTCGAAGGGTTGCTGGCTGCTCATGAATCTCTTTGAGCATGAAATGTGGGTAGCCTTGTTTAACCGCCATTTCGGGCGTCCAGTCAATAATTTTCGGTTCTCGAGTGACAACGCTAGAATCTTGGATTTTTCTGATTTCGTAGCCTGCGGGCGAAAGGATGACGAGTTCTCCGTCATTTATCAGAACTGCTTTGTTGGTTATTGGCAAAAATGCCGGTATATCGGATGCACAGCAAACTGCATTTTCGCTGACACCCAGGACGAGGGGGCTTTCGTTTCTGGCGCATACTATTTTGTCCGGTTCTTTAGTTGAGATAACAGCTAGCGCGTAAGACCCATCGAGTTTTTTGGCAGCGTCGAGAACAGCGTCAGCGAGGCTTAATGAGGGATCTTTTTTAAGGTTCTCCTCGATAAGGTGAGCTATTACTTCCGTGTCTGTCCTTGAACGGAAGACATGGCCGCGACTCTCCAGTTCAAGTTTTAACTCAGAAAAGTTCTCTATAATCCCGTTGTGAACTACAACTATTTGTCCGCTGCAGTCAGTATGCGGGTGCGCGTTGACTTTTAATGGCGCGCCGTGAGTAGCCCATCGTGTGTGCCCGATGCCTATGTTTCCAGGCAAATCGTCAAGGTTCAGGATTCTGTGGACCTCGTCTATTTTGCCTTGGTCTTTCTTTATGCAGATTTTGCCGTTGTCTATGGTGGCTATGCCCACGGAGTCATAGCCGCGGTATTCAAGTCTTTTCAGTGAAGCATGTATTATTGGTGCAGCGTTTCCTTCCGTCATGATGCAACCAAAAATTCCACACATTTTCCAGGTTCCTCGGGCTTTCAGTTTTGTTTTGACGGCTCTATTCAAGCTTTTTATCTACTAATAAGTATTTTTAGGAGATATTTTTCACTTCTAAAAAAATTTTTGTAAGTGTTTTTGTGTTTCTACACTGCACATAGTGTCATGCACAAAGCCGCCATTCGCTATTCGGTCGACACCATAACAAAATTTTTAATAATAGATGTGAATTTATGTTTGTGAGAAAAACATGGACAAAAAACTGTTGCTCCAAGACGATGGCAAAACACAAAAAGTAAAAGAAATCCGAATGATGCGGGATTCGCAGAAGCTAAAGATGATTCTGGGCGGGCTAAGCTGGAAAATCTTGACGATGCTTTCCGAAGAGGAAATGTACCCGCTGGAAATCGCACGGCAACTGGGCGTCCACGAACAGAAGGTCTATTACCACATAAGGAAACTGGCAAAAGCTGGGGCGGTAACCGTTGAGAGAGAAGAGAAAAAGAAGGGCGCGACAGCAAAATACTACAAAACCGTTTCACCTGCCTTCGGCATAGAGTTCCCTCAAGGATATAGAACAATGCAGCGATCTTCCCTCCTATCCGTGAGTGAGCAAATCCAAAATTTCTTCAAAGAATTCATCAACGAAAACGGCGCCTTCGAAGGAAAAATAGTAGTGGGCAGTCCCACACCGCATGGTCCTTTCAAAACCAGCGCCAGAGACGGCCACTACGCCGCGCATTTAACGTTTTTTCTAGGGCAATTCGCCAAGATGCCAGCAGAATTCGCCATAAAGTTGGATGTGGATGTGAAGGCTGAGAAAGAAGAAAAAAATAACCTAGTTCTCGTTGGTGGTCCGGGAACAAACCTTCTCACACAGGAAATAAACGAGTATTTACCTGTTCGGTTTAACATGCAGTCTTCGGCTCAAGGCTTCTTATTAGGTGGCATGGTGTCCAGAAAGACTTCGCGTGTTTATACCACCGATGTCGCGGGACTAATAGCGAAAATCGCGAATCCATGGGACAACACCAAGTGCGTTATAGTCTTGGCGGGAAACAAGGCTGTCGGAACAAAAGCGTGCGTTTTGGCATTGACAAACTTTTGGGAGAAAACCTTACAGGAGTACCGTGGCGAAGGCGATTTCGCAATTGTTATACAAGGCTTTGACTTAGACGGCGACGGAAAAGTAGATTCGGTAGAGGTTCTAGAATAAAATTGCACTTAACCGAGACAAAAGAAGTTGTTTCTGGGTACGGTCACGAGAACATCCGCGCCACGCATAGGACAACTCTCGAATTCACAAAGGAGAAGCATCTATCAAAAAAAGGCGACTGCATAATTGCAGTAGCCGCGGACAAGGCTTTAGCCGATTTAAGTTGCGAATTCAAGGCTAATTTGCGAAAGCCAAACGCAAAACTAACCATTTTAATAGAAGCTGGCGGAATCGCAGAGCAAGTTCACGCTTGTGGCTCTCAGCAATTATTTTTGTCTCATCCTACAGATGCGGTTATAAGAAAAAGCGATTATGTTTGCGGCAGAACCCTTGCTGTTCGCGCAGACAAAGCCGCAAACAACCTATCCAGAGAATTCGTAGAAAAACTGAGGAATCCAAAACAAAAAGTGAAAATCACGCTGACGGTACGCTTCTAGAGAATTTTGGCGTCTAAAACAAATTGCCACTCGTATGGAGCAGTCTCACGAATAGTCTTTGCGAAAAGGAATCCGTCCACTTTTCTTCCCGCTTTTTCCACGGCTTCTGAAAAGCGAAGTTTCATGTTTTCTAAGGAATCGGGAAGGTGGATGAAGCCGTAAAAGTGAACTGTGCCACCTGCGGGCTTTGTTGCTCTGCAAGCGGCGTCAACGAACTCGATGGCTTTTTCAGGCAAATTCATAATTACACGGTCTGCAACGCCCAAAAGCTTGGCTTCAATGACTCGTCTCGCGTCGCCTAGAATTGGGAAAACCCGATTTTCCACCCTGTTGAGGCTGATGTTTCTTTTCAGAAACTCGATAGCTTCCGAGTTTATGTCTACGGCGTAAACTCTTGCGTCTTCATTGTTTTTGGCGATGAGCACCGAGAAAGGCCCAACTCCAGCAAACAAGTCCACCACGGTTTCGCCCTTCTGAACAAGCGACGCAACCCTATTGTGTTCATGTGAAAGCCGCGGAGAAAAATACACCTTTGCAACGTCAACGTGATATTTGCATCCATGCTCTTTGTGAATAGTGTCGGTTCTATGTTCTCCCGCAATAACGTCGAATTCACGCAGGCGATGGGTTCCGCTGACCGCGCCAACCTTTGCGAGCACCGTTCGTACGTTCTTATGTGTTTTCAGAATCGCTTCGCCAATGAGGCTTTCACGGGGTTTAAGCTCAGGCGGAATTTCGATTATGGCTATGTCTCCGACCATGTCTAGCGCTCGCGGCAAACTAGCCAACAAATGAGGCGGAAGCTGATTTTCAAGAACTTCGACAAGCGTTTTTTCTTGTCGTTTTCTTTCTGGAAAAGCACGGGTTGCAAGTTGAAAATCTGGCACTTGCATTTTTAATATGGCTAATTCATTCTCTGACGGTGGGCGAATAAGCGGTACGTAAATGGAATGCGCGTTTCTTTGTATCTCAAGTTCCCTGTCGCTTATTCCCAGCTTGTTAGCTAAAACTAGGGTTTTCTCGCCATGGATTTTCGGAACTTGGATGCAAAGCGATTCCTTAAGCATTAAATCAGCCACCTTTCTCTATCCTGTAGAGGTTATTCACTTTTTCAACGTTAAATCGTACGCCTAACATCTTTTCTGCAAGCCAAATGTTTGCTTCCAAATGGTCTGAAACCGTTCTTGTCAAAAAGGCTGATGTGCTTTCTGCCAAAGCCACATACGGAATGAGCATGTCAGCCAAGTGTGCATCAACCGTTGGCGTTGCGGAAAGCTCCGTATAAAGCCTTTCAGCCGCTTCCCTGCCAACTGCTTCGCTCGTTTTTCCAAGTTCTCCTATGGCATCGGCGCCCACAATCGCCCCTGTGTCGGTCTCAGCCCACAGAACGATTGAGCTTCCCTTCTGCAAGGGATTTGACCTGTCATTTACGATTTGGATGTCCGCGGCGTAACCCTTCTCAGAAAGATGTTCGCTTGCCGTTTTGGCTTGGCGTTCGGCAACTTTCCTTTCAGCCAAGAACGTGCAAACTGAAACACCCTTTACACTCTTTAAGTTGCCAAAGTTCTCTAGACGAATTGGCTGCAGTGCATGGGAAGGTTTCACGGTCATTGTTACCTCACCCATTCCTTTCGGGTAATAGCCGTACTTGTGCACTGTTATGGAGGCGTCAAGTCCCATCTGTTTTAGAACGGGCAAGAACACGTTGCGCATGTAATTAATCGTTGGAGAATGAGAAACGTCGGTTCCGCCCTTTGTCACATGCAAGCGCAATGTGTCTTTGGCGAATGCGCAGATGGGTAGCACGGTCATCAAAAGCATCGGGATACTTCCTGCGGTTCCGATTTCTGCTTCAAAGTTTCCGCTTCTTATTTCTCGGGGCGTAAACCAGAGTTCTCGGGAGTTAAGCGTTGCGCCTTTTACTTCCGCGTTGCAGAGTTTAGCCGCTGTCAACACGGCTTCCAAATGCTGAGCCTTCAAGCCTGGCTGGGGTCTGTTCTGCCTGATGTTGTAAATGTGTAACGGTTGCCCAATGGTGGCAGCTAAGGCTACTGAAAGTCTTAGAATCGTGCCGCTTCCGCTCTTTTGGCTTCCGTCAATTTCAAACAATACGCTCACTATCCTCAGCAACATTGGTGAATTATGGTTTAATAGGAAGTTGGAAATAATTAATAAGTATCTTAGGTATTTTAGGATTTGAAGGGGAGATTGCCTAGTGAGCGCCGAAAAAGAGAATCTAGAAAGGCTCGTGGAGAGAATCGACGAACTTCTCGTTGTTTTGAACAAGATTTCGGAAGACCTCCGAACAGTTTCTGCATCGATAAAGTCAATGGCAGTTTCACAAATCACCCAACCAGCGCCCCAAGCTCCCGCGCCAGTCTCCCATGAAGTTCATGAAAAAAAGTCCATAGAAGATATCCGCATGGTGTTCCCGGAAGATTTAGAACACCTGCTCAATTTCGAAGAAAGAGGCGATTACATAATAATCAAACCTAGGCAATTTCTAGGGTCAGAAAACTTTGCGAAAATCGCCTCTGCAGTGCGTGGAATAGGCGGCGAGTACATAAGCGCTGGGCGAGACTCGCATTTCAGGGTGCCTAAGAAAAAAACTTAGAACCTATGCCCATATTTTATCTTAAAGCCGTCAAACTCTCCAGTGAAGTCTTCCCACGTTAAATCAACGCTAGTGACTCTTGCTCCTGGCGGTCCGCGTTCACAGAATTCTATAAGCGCCTTGACTGCTTCTTCTTCGCCTTCGAAAACTGCTTCCACTCTGTCATCTGGTAAATTGCGAACCCACCCTTTCACGCCGTGGCTGTCGGCTTTGTACTTTGTTTCTGTCCTGAAGAATACTCCTTGAACCCTGCCGCTTACAAACACGTGAGCTCTGGCTTTCATGCCTTTACCCTTCACGATTAAGCACACAAAACTAACGTTTTCAGCGGTTTATGAATTTTCACTTTGCTCGACCTCTCTCCCCTACGCTGGCATGTCGTTTGTGCATGTGTTTTAAAAGCGTTTAGTTCCAGTCAAAATCTTGTGAGCGCGAATGTTCAAGACCGATTGTGGAAAACTGATGGTGTACGCGTCGACTGTTGTCCCTCACAGGAAGCGGTTGCAGTCAGTTAGGACGGCTACTGAAAAGACGGCTAAGCTTCTGAATTTAGGCTTCGAGGTGGTCGGGTTCAGGAAGAGTTTCTCGCAGATTTACGTTTACTATGAGAATGGTGATGATGAGCCCATTCCGATTTACTGCGACGAAGGCAAAACGTCTGACCTGCAAGAGATTTGTGCAACTTTAAAGAACATGATGTTTGTATTGTCTTTTCATCCTAAGCATTCAGCCTTGAGGCAGGCGCGAAAAGAAATCATAAGACTTTCTTGAACTTGACACTCTGGCTTTCAAGTGTTACCTCGTAGACTTGGTTCACGTCGAACTCGATGCCTAAACTGTCGTATTCCTGCTCTGTCAAAAACAGAAGTATCTTTGGAATCGCGAATTGTGTCCGCTGGGGAAGGAAAGGCATCTGTTGCTGCAAAGCTTGAAGGAGACCTTGCGCAACTTTTGCCTCTTCTGTTTGAGGCCTAACCACGAAAGGTAAGACCTCTCGCTCTTCAATTAACTCTATTCGTTTTCCAAGGTTGCCGTCTAAATCGCGGGTTGATTCGATCTTGTTGACTCTAACTCGAAACACGCTAGTTCACACTCGTAAAGAGAATATTCGATTCACAGATTTAACCTATACTAAAGCTTTTGAGGGCTGGCAAGCTGTTTTTTCAGGTTGTTAACTGTTTCGCGGTTTCCTCGTTCACGTATTTGCCTCTGAATCCCTGCAGAGACCCGAGAACGCTTCTTATGACTTCCGTGGATTTCGGGTTTTCGAGTTCTGTGAAGTTTTTAAACCTCACAAAGGTCATCTTTTCTCTGCCTTGAGCAAACGCGACGTATTCATCGAAGGATTCGAAGCAGCTTTCTGCGCCGTATTTTCTCCAGAGTTCTTCGCGGTCTCCAGTTAATCGTTCAATGAAGTCTGCAGTTCCTCGGATTTGCATGATTGGCTTTTTGACGTAGAACAGAAGCTTTTGCGCTTCGCGAGGCCCTACCTGGTTTTTCCGCACGAAAGCATGAGCTTCCCTGTTGATTACGCTGCGTTCGCGCAGCCTGTTCCAGTACTTTTCGTCAGAGATTAATATGAAGGCGTAACGTTCGCTTTTCATGTGTGATTGACTCCCCGCAGATTCCTATAGTAGTCCCGTGCTGAGATAACAGTTTCGGCATCTCTTAGCCTCTATTGCCAAGGACCTAAAAGCCGCTGAAGACCTCGTTTAGCCTTCAGCTTTGGATTAAGTTTTATATTTACCACATGTTATCTACTTAACATAGTTGAGGGAGGAAACTAAAGTGAAACTTGTAACTGTCCTGTTACCAGAAGCTTATCTTGAAGGTTTAGACGAACTCGTGAGAGCGAACATGTATCCGAGCAGAAGTTCCGTCATAAGGTCAGCAGTCCGTGATTTGCTTAAAAAAGAGCTTTGGGAGAAACGCGGAAGATAAGCCGCCGCCTTTTTTCTCAAAATTTTTGTTTCAGGCGCGTTTATCTTACATGCTTTATTGACGCTTGAAGTCTTTTAGCTATCTCAGTTGGATTCTTTGCAAGAGTTATTTCTCTTCCTATGATAAGGTAGCGAGCGCCAGCCTTAAGCGCTGTTTCCGCTGCACCGCCTTGAGCGCCTATTCCAGGCGAATATATGGGCACTCTCTCCTTTAGTATTTCATGGATTTCCCTTATTTTTTCGGGATAAGTGGCGCCCACCACCACGCCATCCGCATCCCATTTTAATGCTTTTTTTGCGAAGGAAACGTACTGCAGTGTTTTTGCGCCCGTTTTCGCGTCGCATATTGTCTGGCCGTAGCCTTCGTTTGCTCCTTTGTGGCTCATGTACGCGAGAAGTATTACGCCTCGTTGGAGCCTGCGCGCCACATCAAATACAGGTTTTAAGCCTTCTTCCCAGCCTACGAACGGATTAGCTATCAAAGCGTCAAAGCCAGCGGCGTAATAGTATTCCGCGATGACTTGGTTGGTTGCGCCTATGTCGTTGACTTTGCAGTCCATTATTGCAAGAAGCCCTTTTTCATGGATTCTTTTTATTAGTTTTTGTACGCCGTCAAACGTGCCGAGCGGAAGAACCAAGTGGTGATTAATTTTCACGGCGCACACGTAGGGATGAACCGCCTCTAGAACGTCTTGAGCTTTGACCAAGAGGTTTTCTCGATTCTCTGGACGTTGAAAGGGAAAGTCCAAGGCTAATACGGTGTTGGATTCCTTGTTTTTTGCTATCTCTTCCATTTTCGCTCTGAAGAACACTGTAGAGCACCGCTTGTTTATTTGGTTGAGATACCCATAACTTTTACTGTTTCAGAGTTTTCGCCGCGTCTAATTTCGGTGAATTTTTGAGTTATCTCCAATGGAGTTTACCAAAAAAGTGAAATAATGGTTAGTTCTATAGTGTTAATGAAGGGTTAGTGTTGAGAACAGGCGTTTTCCTGCTTGTTGCCATTGCAGTGGCGGCAACTGTGCTAATTGCTTTTTTTGCAACTCGTATTTCGTCGCCAACGCAAGCCCCTGACAATGAACGTTACCTAACCTATTATCCTACTCATCTCACGTATGGTGGGAACGAAACCAAAGTTTTTCTGCTGACCTCCAACGCGAGGTATGGATCTTACAACCAGAGTTTCCATAAGCCTGAGGGCGGCGAGGTCCATGAGGGGGATGCTTGTATCATAATAAACATTACAATCAGAAATGACTACACTAAGGAACAGCCTGGGCCAGGTGGTGATCCTGATCTGCCTGATAATCCCTTTCCAAATGGCTACTTCGTCTCTTTAACAGCGCATCTCTATAACAAGGATGGGCAAGTTAATGCGGGAATTCTGATGCCTGGCTATATGCATGGTGGCTTTATCGATGTTAACTTAGAAACTGGCGAGACATCAACCTTCGACGCCTACGTGGCCTACGATAAACAGGACGTTGACCACTATGAACTTTACATTTTTAACATCGGATCTGCGCCGACACCTTAAAAGAGCGGAAGGTTTGAAAAGAACGGCTTCGGTTTGTTTGGAAAATTTATATATTTCATCTTTGATTGCAACTCTTTTTAAAAGCTTGAAGCCTGTGAGTGCAAGGAATGATTGGGGAATTCGCAGCTTTAGGTGCAGCGATTAGTTGGGCTGTTGCGCCGATACTTTACAGAAAAGCCCTGTTAAAGACGAAGCCTATTACAGCGAACATCGTGCGTTGCGCAAGCAACGCTGCAGTTCTTGTGTTCATCCTGTTGGCATTAGGCAAAGTCGGAGCCCTAGCGAGTTTGCCCATGGAAGTTGTTGCCACCACAGTGGTCAGCGGGGTGATTGGCTTGGGAATTGGCGACACCCTGTACATGTTTGGTTTGAAGTCTGTGGGTGTTGCCAGAGCGGTGCCGTTGGCAGCCACTTATCCTCTCTTCAGCCTTGTGTGGGCAACGTTCTTGGTGGGCGAACCCGTAACGGTGACAGCGGTTTCAGGCGCCTTCGTTATACTGCTTGGAATTTGGCTGTTGAGCAGAGAAAAATTGGAAAGCAATGCTGAGACTAAGGGCAAGCCCGCGCTTAAAGGTGTAATTGCAAGTTTGGCAACGGCTGTGGTATGGTCAGTAAGTGTCACGTTGATGGATGTTGCCGTGACGATGCCTGGCGTGAACAGCATAGACGCAAATTATGCAGTAGTTACTACGAGGATAGCTGCCATTGCAGTGTTCATGCTTGCGCTTTCGCCTGTGCTGGACAGGGATCATGGTTTTCTAAAAGTAAAGCGGAGCACGCTGATTGAACTGTGCGTGGGTGGGCTTGTGGCGAACGGCGTCGGATGGTTGCTGATGAACTACAGTTTCTTGAATATCCTAGAGGCACAGGCGGTTCCGATCTCTTCCACGACCCCGTTGTTTTCGACAATAGCTGGCTTCGCTTTCTTTCACGAGAAGATGACTGCCAACAACACGGTAGGCGCCATAGTGATCGTTGCTGGAATTTTCTTGATTTTCATAGTTTAACTATTCCAGACGGAGAAGCGGTACAGTTTTGAACCCAGACCCCTAAGAAGAGGTATTTCGAATTTTGACCCAGAATTCAGAAAACTAAAGAACTTTCCCAGAGGTGATATTCTTGAGTGAGAGAGAGACTGTTTGAGATGCTAAGGGAATTAGCCGATTACTTTTACGGATATTGAAATTCCTTCATTAAATTCTTGAGTAAGGACAGCTTGATTAGTCACTAAATCAATCAATTTTGCCTCAAGGGTTACTTCGCCTAATCTAAACCCAAAACCCTTTATGTCAGCATTTATGGAATTGGATTTCACAGCAATCATCGGGAACAAATCAAACCCAGCAACTATTGGATTAAAGCCTCGTTCCACAAAGTTTTCATATACTATTTTGTTAGAATAAAACTCGCCACTTTGGGTTTCTAAATCAAGCCAAAAATTAGTGTTTCCCGAATAGTTTAGAAGTTTTAGACTAACCACTATCTTGCTATATTGAGATGCTAATACTGTTAAATCTATTTTCACAAAGCCCCAAAAAATGGCGAAACTTTCGTTACGCATGTAATTTGAAGCTTCGAGGATTGAGTAAGTATAGTTTGAAAAAATAGACGGAGCAAAATTTGTCAGTCTGCTATTCTCTCTTTCCAAACTGAGATTTTCGTTTCCCACGTACACACTAAAACCGACAGAAATTATGCTCAGTATTAACGAGGCTACCGAGACGATGATTGGAATATTCTCTTTCGTAACTCCCATTCTTTTAGCCATTCAAATCAGAATTCTATTATGAAGTTGTTTGGCTCTTTAATTTTTTGCATTGAACTGAGAGAGCGCAAAAACTAAAAGCTAAAACCGATAAAATAGAGAACCATGGAATTGACAGAAACAGAACGATTGATGCTTGTTAAAAAGAAAGAGACAATATGCGGAGCAACATTGAAAATCTTGGAGATGGCATACGACCCGAAAAACTCTTTGGAAATTAAGAAGAATTTTCAATACATACTCGAAGGACTAAGCACAATGGCAACTTACTCAGATTCTAAAAACTATGACTTAAATCGTTTTACAGAACAAGTGAATATACTATTCGATTTGATGGACAATGAGGTAAAAATAAAAATATGGATTCTCGCTCCAAGAGCCATTGGAAAAATGTGCAACTACGCTAATTCAATAAATTTTAATTTCACCAAGAAGGGATTCAAACTAACCTTGCCTAAGATAAATCTTAATATTGGCAACATCACAAACAAATAAAAACATAATAGCGGAACCGAAGGAATTAATCAGAATATGGACATCGAAACAGTAATAATTTCTATTCTTACATCATCCACAGTAAGCGGAATTATCGGCTATTTTATTCAAAACTTTTTGAGTCAAAAAAGAGAGACTGAACTAAGAATACAACGAGACAACAGAGGTCATTATGAATCGTGGATGGTTTTTATGAGAATTGTAATGAAACCAGACCGTATTAGCCACTTCAAAACAAGCGACCCCACTATTCCAACTTTAACTGAAATTGGAGATATTAGAGATTTTGCAAAGGAACGACTGAATGAATTCTATTATAGTGCGTTGCTCTTTTCACCTGATTATGTCCTATCAGCTATGAAGGAATTCATAAAGAACCCAACCGAAGAGAATTTTATGAAATGTGCAATTGTAATGAGAAAAGATTTATGGAAGAAAAAAACGAAAGCTGATTTGAGGACTCTTTCTTTAGAATAAATAGTTCTCCGATACTTCCCGACCTTCCAAATTCCACTTTTCTTAATAGGCAAAACGAAAAGACGTTCTGGAATTTTGTCTCTTTTCAATCTCTCAGAATTCCTCTGAGCAATTCCTTTCATTCTTGCCGTGATTTTCTGAGAAAACCCTCTGAAAATTGCCGTTAATTTTGGGTTTTTTAATCAGTTGTTTAAATGGAAATTTTCCAAGCCCTATGTATAGCGCATGCCAAAAGGCGAAAGGTCTTTTAACTATTCGACATAGATACAAGCTACCAGATGAGAATGGCTAGTAAACCTCAGACAAAAGGAAAAGAAATTCTTGAACTTGTTCAGTGGATTGATAATAACAAATCGAAATTGATTAAGTCTTATGACGCTCTTGGTGGCATGGAAAAAATACTCGCTATCTTGTTTGTGGTTATTTTTTTCATTTCTCAAATTACGAACTTAACAATATCAGATTTTGCCACCAACATTTCAATACAGTTAGCTTCTTTTGCAGTTATGATAGCATTCATCTCGTTTGTGTTCCAGAGAGGAGAAAAAGAAATAGTGGAGAGGCGTTTTAAAAGAGCATTGGCACTGAAAACTTTCGATGACAGAGAAAAACCTCTGCTTAAGGCATTAATCAAAATAAAGAGCAATAACGAAGAAATCAAACTAATGACAATCTACGAAATGAACAAAGAAGCTCACGGGGACATTTTCACCGAAAAGAAACTATTAGAATCAATATGTAAATAGAACTTTACTTCCATTTTCTTTTTAAGGAACCAACTACATAAGAGCCAATCAGTGACCCCAAAATGAAAAACCCAGATACCTACATTTCTGGGTTCAGATACAGTTTTATACCTCGTCCTTTAAGGGAAAAGTGCGAGCTGAAGGGTTACACATGTCCGTGTCGCCTAGTATCCGAGAGGTTTTGGCGAGAAGAATCGCGGGCGAGATAATCCTTTCAGGCAAACCTGGGGCGACCATGCGAAAGTGGCGCGAGCTTTTCGCGGTTTCTCAGATAAATCTCTCGGAGAAAATGACGCTTTCATCATCCGTCATAAGCGATTACGAGAGCGGCAGAAGAGAAAGCCCCGGCGCCAAGTTCATCCGAAGACTTGTGCTGGCGCTCTTGCAGATTGACGAGGAAAAAGGCAGCCGTTTCATCAGGGAATTCGCCAAGCTAACAAGCTCGCCCAGCATGGCTGTCCTCGACCTCAGGGAATTCCCCATACCAGTCCGCGTGGAATACTTGTGCAAAGCCATCCAAGGCGAAATAGTAGCCTGCCAAAACAAATACGTCAAAGAAGTCAACGGCTACACCGTAATCGACAGCAAAAAAGCAGTTGAAGCGCTGTCAGGCTTGGAATACGCACAACTATTCGGAGCCACAACGGAGCGAGCTTTAATCTTCACGAACGTGGACACTGGGTGCCTGCCAATGATGATTGTACGTGTTAGCGGCCTGAAACCGCGTGTAGTGGTTTTTCACCGCACGAAACCAGATGCTGAAGCGATAAGGCTGGCTGAATACGAGCAGATACCGCTTATCTACTCAACCGTGCCCAGCGTCGAGCAACTAGTAAAGTCGCTGCGGAAACTGTACCGCATTGCACTGCGCATAAAACTCGGCAGACGAGTAAGACCACCACCAAAAATAAGCGCATAGGAACTGGAAATGATCAGGGTTGGATGCTTCGGCTTTCCAACGCGCTGATCTATTTATAGTTTCTTTATATAAGGGGGCTATAGTCTTTTCCGAGCAGCTAGCGCTGCCTATTTAAACAGGGTATAAGTTTCCGAGAGCACCAGCGCCAGCTTACTCCATTGGTGTCGGCGAATACCGCGTCAAATAACCCTTAGTAACCCTCGGTTTCTTCGGCTTCCACGCTGCTAAACGCTTCTGGATTTCCTGCGCACTCAACCTCACATTCAACACTCTGTTTGGAATATCAATCTCGATAACATCGCCATTCCTAATGACTGCAATTGGGCCACCTTCAGCGGCTTCCGGCGAAACATGCCCAACGCAGGGACCTCTTGTAGCGCCCGAAAACCGCCCATCCGTAATCAACGCCACGCACTCGCTTAAGCCCATACCCGCAATCGTCGCAGTCGGAATCAACATTTCAGGCATACCTGGTCCTCCAACTGGCCCTTCATACCGAATCACAACAACATCACCTGGCTGAATCTCCTTATTCCTTATCGAAGCAACCGCTTCCTTTTCCGAATCAAAAACCTTCGCTGGACCACTATGCTTCAACATCTTTGACGAAACACCAGCTGTCTTAACAACAGAGCCTTTTGGCGCAACGTTTCCAATCAACACAGCTATACCGCCTTCCTTGTGCACCGGCTTCGCCAACGGACGAATCACATTGGCATCTAGCACACGAGCGTCTGCAATGTTCTCGCCGACAGTTTTTCCAGAGACCGTTGGCACATCCAAGTGCAGCAGCAGCTTTAGCTCTTTCATGAGCGCTGGTATGCCTCCAGCCGCATGCAAATCCTCAAGCGCGTAAGGCCCACTGGGAATCATGCTGCAAAGGTGCGGAACACGTCTACTGGTCTCATCAAAAACAGTCAAAGGCAACGATATCCCAGCCTCTTTTGCAATCGCAGATAAATGCAGCGTAGTGTTCGTGGATCCGCCCAGAGCCATATCCACGGCTATGGCATTTTCAAACGCCTCTTTCTTCAGAATGGCCGAAGGTGTAATGTTACCGCATACTAGTTTGACAATTCTTTCGCCTGTTTCCTTGGCTATCCGCGCTTTCAAAGCGCTGTTAGCTAGCGCGGTACCGCAGTACGGAAGCGACATTCCTAAAGCCTCTGTCACGCAAGCCATGGTGTTAGCCGTGAACATGCCGTTACAGGAACCGCAACCTGGACACGCTGAGCCTTCCAATCGTTCCAATTCTTTCTCGCTCATTTTGCCGGCGAACACTTGGCCAACTGCTTCAGAAACGTTCGAGAAGCCTATCTTTTTTCCGTCAAGCCAACCTGAAGCCATAGGTCCACCAGTCACTGAGATGGCTGGCACGTTTAATCTGGCTGCGGCCATGAGCATTCCCGGTGTGACCTTGTCGCAGTTTGAAACCATGACTAATCCGTCTAGCCTGTGCGCCTGAACCATGATTTCGACTGAATCGGCGATTATCTCGCGGGAAGGCAACGAGTAGCGCATGCCTTCGTGGCCCATGGCTAAGCCGTCGCAAACCGCGATGGTGTTGAATTCGAAGGGTGTGCCGCCTGCGCTTAGGATGCCTTCTTTTACGGCTTCGGCTATGCTTCTGAGGTGTATGTGTCCTGGGACTATGGTTGTGTAGCTGTTTGCTACGCCTATGAAGGGTTTGGCTATGTCTTTGTCGGTTAATCCCAGCGCTTTCAGCAGTGCTCTGTGGGGCGCTCTTTCTACTCCGCGTTTTATTTCGTCACTTCTCATCTTGCTCTGCCTCAGAACTATGACACCGCAAGTTTTATATTTAAGCGTGCCGTTCTGGAACGGACTGCAAGTGATGGAAAATGGGGTATTGCTTTATCTAATCGCTTTCCTGAGAA